>Ga0255755_1000167_pt1 | contig 70268 bp, 42 predicted proteins | sample 011ome_18_FD_179955 | JGI IMG/M metagenome (GOLD analysis project Ga0255755, IMG submission 179955) | Coastal salt marsh microbial communities from the Groves Creek Marsh, Skidaway Island, Georgia - 011501BT metaG (version 2) | ecosystem: Environmental > Aquatic > Marine > Intertidal zone > Salt... | reverse complement strand
TTTTGTGTGAAAGAGAGTTGCTTTCCATTTTTGCGTCTTTGTTGTTTAGGGTTTAGGGTTTAGGAATTGACGAAAGCACGTCTCTCTCTCCCAAACAAACACCAGAGACAAAAAAACGACGCGAATGGCGTTTGCATCATCGAGCGCGGCAAAACCATCATCGTCTGTTTCATCGTCCTCTGCGTTCGCGTCTTCTGGTGAAATTGAAGGAGGGAAAGAGCAGGAAATTCTTCTTCTGAATAAAAGGAATACTCATCAGCTTTTAATACGAAACCGAGAACGGCGAGAACGATTGTGTACCATCCAGAAAAACATTCTGGCGGGTTTGATTCTTTCCGGAGCGATGTTTTTGATTCTGAACGTGTGCGTGAAGATGAAGGAGGAGATAAAAGCGCGAGGATAATGCAAAGATGACGACGACGACGATGCTTTCGGAGAGAGAAATTCTATCCCTGGTCGAACCTTTGCTGCCGAACGGCGTTGGAATAAAGTGCGTGATATCAACGACCAATCCGAAACGGTTGTGTTTGGAACACCTGGAGAGTATTGAAGGAGGAGGAGGAAAAGGAAGAAACGCGGGAGAGGGCGAGGATGGGAACGACGAGGACGACGATTCAGACGACGACGACATCGAAGACGACAATTTTGGTGAGAGTATGCGCGAAACGACGAGTGCGCATACTAAGAAGAATGGTGCTGATGAGAAGAAGAAAAAGGACGCGCTGCTCGACGTGGAGATTATCGTAGGCGAAGAGCGCATTCGCGACGCGAAAGTAGCCATCGCGAAGTTATGCGACGATAAGAGTCACAATGCAGGAGTAAAAACTGCGACGCCGAGTGCGTTTGAAGAGGAGATATTGCGCGCGAAGCATAAAAATAAGAATAAAGGAACGTTGAGAATACCGGTGGCGTGTTTGGAGACGCGCTGTAAACGCGCGCTCTTTTTAGTGTACCCGCATCGAGCGCACACTTTGCGAACGTGCGCGCAGTTTTCACCGTCGGTTTTCGGCGACTCGAAATCGAGGAGGTGTTTGATTGCGAGGCAACTCGTGGAAGGGTTGAGCATCACGCACGAGAATGGATTACACATGCGCGGAAGAGTTGGTTTAGAGAATTGCTCGATCAATGAAGACAAGGCGAAAGAAGCCATCGAGAAAAACGTGGAATTAACGATGACGCCTTTGATTGAGATTGGCGCGCTCGCTCGCGCGAGCAACCACGCAGTCACGTCGACACCAACACACAGCGTCGAAAACAGAGAGGAAAGAGATAAGGAAGACGCGATGGAGGAAGACCGACGAAACTTGCGTGGATTAACCGCGGCGTGGCGGCTAGGCGCGATTTCAAATCTGGAATACATTTCGCGCATCAACGCCATTTCCGGACGCCGCGAAGGCGATTTTCGGTTTCACGCGTTCATGCCGTGGGTCATCGATTTTTCGAAGCATCCTTTCTCTTCCTCCATGAACGAAAGAGCATCGAGAAGTACTGCAGAAGACGATGACGACGATGAAGATAAACCCTTATTCGGTTACCGAGATCTCACGAAAACGAAAGCGCGACTCATGAAAGGAGATGAAATGCTCGATCGATCGTTCGTAAACTTTGGCTACCATCTTCTCGACGACCCCTCAATGTCAGAACTCGGAGCGTGCGTTCAATCGGCAAGGAACTTATCGAAAGCTATGCTTCAAAAATTTGTCCGACCAGACTGGGAACCGAACGAGTACCCGAAATCGATCCAGCGTGTTTTTGAAACGACGCCGGATGAATGTTTACCGAGATTTTATTACGACCCGAGCATTTTCAAATCGTCCTTGATTGAAGACGGCTTGCACGATTTACAAGTCCCCGCGTGGATTTCGTCCTCCGGCGACGCGGACGAATTCGTACGAATCCACAGGAGCTGCTTAGAGTCTGATTTCGTGAGCAAAAGGTTACACGCGTGGTTTGATGTACATTTTGGGTATCAAGTCGGCACGGCGTCCAATAATCCAAGTGCAGTCGAGGCAAAGAACACGTGTAAATTCGGTGAAGATAATGGGAAGTTACTCGCATACGGACGCACGAAAGTGTTCAGATACCCGCATCCAGTGCGTAAAACGCGAAATAGTCCTTTACGCGCGATAAGTTTAAACGGAGACGGAGAGGAAGTAGACGCGGACGACGAGGAGTACGAAGACGTGTTGAAGAAATATCGCAACGTCGATTTGAACGAATCGCAAGATGAGGTGTACGTCGACGCGCTCACGACACCTGAGAAAACGAGTAAAAATAATGCATCAGAAATAATTGATCTCAGAGCCTTAGGCGCAGCTTTGTTCACTATATTCACCAACCGAGATATTCCGGAGCATTTTCGCGAGATTCGCGAACGAGCGCTGGTGGACACGCTCGGCGCGTTTGTCGATGTTAACGATTTTAATCTGGAGAGCGATACGAGAGAAGAAATGCGCGTGTTATTGGACGCAATAGATGACTCGAACGAAATACCAGATCTGATCGAGAAGCTCATCTTCGATGAGACACCGCCGAGTGCAAAAGAGATTCTGAAGTTGGACGCATTCTTGAATGCGAAAGCGTTGGAGGATTTGAGAAAAGTGCGAAATGACTCTAGACTTGGGTCTACGAAACGCTTAGTCGCGTGCGATGAAATCGCACGTCGAGCAATACAAAGTCTCAAAGATATCGGTAATGATAGAAATGCTGTTCAATCGTTCAAAGCGGCGACTATTCACGCGTCTATTATCGTCGAAGAAAGCATGCACGCCATCGCGTGCGCTTCCAAAGCGCATCTCGAAAAATACTCGCGCAGGAGCATGGAGCGCGCAATGACGGCTGCGTCACTTTTTCAAAGCTGCGCGGAGTATTTGTGTGCATTAGAACACATATCTCGTACATTGTCATCGATGATGACGGCAACGAATATAAGCATGTATATTCTCCGAAAACCAAACATTCTGGCCAAGCGTGTATTGTTGGCACAGTATTCTGAGTGTCTTGAATCGGGTGCCAACGAAAACGTCTCGTCTCGAAAGGGTGGTTCCTCGGCTAAAGAAATGATTTACCGAATCAATGAAGAAGGACCGAGTTTCCGCAGAGAATTGCTGCATCCGGCTGTCTTGACCTCCGTTGCCTCTGCCGTGTGTTCTGATTACGATTTCGAGGAGAAAATTCTTCCTTCGGTGCTTTCAATCGCTACTTCTCCGAGAACAGACGTCAACGAGGAAGAATTCACAGCTTCCATGGCTGTTCTAGAGCAAATCATCTCGCGGTTGTGTATGCCAGTCTTACTCCGGATCGTCGTCGCGCCGTTGATCTCATTGATACAAAATTCCGTGAATCGTGATGGTGTCGACCGAGCGAAACAGGCGATTGAAATGATTCGCAACGCTCGTCGATTGCCCGCGCACCTCGACATCATCGAGTTCATGTCACTCTCGACAACGGAGACGAATGCACAGAAAGAGAACGTCAAGAAGATTGAACGGAAGAAATCCAGAGAAATCGCGCTCTTATCGTTGGAGAGGTATGTGGCAACGGGTGGAGATTCGGGCATCGCGGATATTGACGCCGACGACGCCGACGACGATTCAGAAGAGGAGATTGACGAAGCGGTCGTAAAAATACGAAACCGTGGACCGTGGATATTTTTACCCGGAGATAGCGTTGCTTCTTCCAACAGTCCAAGCGCGTTATTGTCTTCATCAATTGGATTTTTTCGCGATGAAAGTACGAAACCTTGGGTGGTGCGTTTAGAAACGCTCGCCAAGTGGAGAGCGCATTCGAGAGGCTTTGGCGTCGATGCTCGGAAGTCAATCGAAATGCCAAACCGCGAATCTTCGAACGCAAAAATTTATTCGCGATCAGTAACAAGCGATAACTCGAGAGTAAATGGGAACAACAACGATTTCTTTGACGGGAACGGCGCTTTACGAGTTTCCGAGTCTGAAACGAGAGTCTTGACGTGCGGCGCGCACTATCGCGGCGGCTTGCGAAGAGGCACGGCGTGTCGGATTTGGTTCATCAGCGCGAGCCCAAAGAATAAAGAGTCGTCGATCGCAAACGCTACTTCGTTTTTGCAGTTTCGAGCGCCTTTCGCGATTCATGAACCAGATGCGAATATCCGCGCTGGATGTTTTCTCGATCCGCAAGGTGAGACGATAGCGACGGCGGACGACGCTGGTTATTTGAGTTTGTTTTTAGCAAAAGTAAGCAAAAGGTCATCCAACAACAGTTTCGACGATACCATCTACGACGACATCGATAGCGACGAATTCAACGACGGCGCGGAATGCCCAACGCTATGGCGTTCGAGGGACAAGTCCCTCCTGTCCAGGCGCGATGGATTTTCGTGCCTAGCGCACGACTCGAATTTAAGCACCTTGGTCGCGGGTACTTTGCGAGGTTCCATAGCCATTGCGGATTGCGAGACTGGTTCGTTTACGAGAACGCATGTGCTATCAGAAGAAGCGAACGCGCGCGTTCGTTCTATCGAGTGTAACGGTGCCAGTAATATTTTTTGCTCGTTCGGGAACGGATCCGTCGCCGCCATCGATGCCAGAACGTGTAAAGTGTTTGCGAATTTCCAAGCGCACGACGACCATTGCACACGAGTGCGATGTTTAGAAAATCATCAAGGTACGAGCAACTTCCAGTTCATCACGAGTTCAAACGACGGTATTGTGAACGTATGGGACGCGAGGAAATTTTCATCGCGTTCGACGGCAAGAGTTCGTTCGTTTCACGTTCCGCCGAGCGATGCTCGCGCGCATCAAATGTCTTCCAGCGATAAGAACAAACATCGCGCGAAAGGGAACGCAATATGCGATTTCGATATGCTTGACTCAAAAAGTTGTTTCATCGCGACGGTAGCAAATGGTATTGGGGTATTCGATGCGGAAGACTCGAGCGCGGCAGATGACGAAATGTCGAGTAAAGTAGAAACGAGGAGTTTGTACGATGACGGCAACAGCGCTTTACGTGCGATTCAAATATTACCGCGAAGTCGATTGTTTGTCGCTTTGTCTTCGGATGGAATGGTCCGCGTGTGTCGTTAACAGACGCTTTAAAAATAGATGAGTAGATTCGTTTATTCTATAGATTTGTATTTGTAGTATAGTACTTTTAGTTAGTTTACGCACTAATCGCACGCACGTGGAAGGCATTTATCGAGATCCCTTTCGAAAATACGACTCATCTCTCGCGTCTCGAATCGCCTCGATGGATCGTATCTGTCTTTTACGCAAAGAAATTTACAATACGCATTCCCGTATTTTTCGTACAGAGAGTACGTCTCAACGTCCTCCCAGCCGAACTTGCCAAAGTGCAACCTTCCATCGCACTTCTCTTTCGACGCTAAATAACGAATCGCGTCGCGGAACGCGGCTTTTCCTTCTTCGCTTCTCTTGTAGTTTTCAATGTTTACGTACATGCTCGGTCGCGCATGCGCCGGGGACAATAACGCGCTTTCCGCGTTTAAGAATCGTATTAATATTGGACTTCTCCAATATTTTTGCCTTTGTTCACTTATGCTATCTAAGAAACCGCGTAAACACTCGCCCGCGTTGGCCAGAGGCACGGCGAACTCTGCTTGATCGAACGGATAATTGTCGTTTCGATCGAGTTGTTCTTCTGTCATCGCGAGATATGCGCTTGCGTTTGAAGCGACGATACTTTGTAAGGAGGGTTCGAGAGCGTCTTGCCATAAGTTGGTCCACACCGAGACGAGATCGTCGTTTTGCATCAAACGATTCCGAATGGAACTCGGATTTAAAACGCTCTCGGCTGACGCGCTTGCTGCGTCTACCGACGACGCTTTGAAATAATACTCATCTAGCACTCGCGCAGGTGAGGACGACGACGAGAATAAGAAATCATCCTCGTTCGCATCATCATCATCATCATCATCATCATCACTTCTTGTTCTTTTCGAAAAGTCAGTGATTACTCTGCGAATCTTCACGCGTTGCGCGTCTCTCGTCGGAACGTAGTAATAATAAGATAAGTCATCCATATTGCGAACGGCAGAGCGCCGCATGGCACATGAATGCCACCAATCCATCCCGTTGTCAACGCACCTCCTCACCGCGGCGCTGATCATTTCAATTTCTTGGAGCATGTGGTCTTCGCTCACGAATCGGTTCATTCTGTGAACCTCGTCTTGCTTGAAAATTTCGAACGTAGCCGCTAACGTAATGCCGAGTTGATTCACGTGACACCGAAACGCGTCCATAACATCTCTCCCGTGCGTCCTTTCCGAAATCGTTTCCACGGTTCCGTTATGGAGCATCGTTCGCAGACTCACGAGTTGCGACGACAACGAACCAAAAGCTAACGACGACCCGTGCGAACACGTCGCGAGCGCGCCTCCAACGGTTTGATCTATAAACCAAGGCACAGATTTCAACGCGTACCCTTCCTCCGCGACATATTCAAGCATCGTTCTCATTTTCTCTCCCGCATCCACCGTAACTTTTGCCTTCAATTCTCTCTTATCGAACACGCGCGCGCGACTTTGTTCCTCCTCGACCACTCTCACCTCGTTCATAAAAATATTCACGTTCCTTTCCTCTTCCTCTTCCTCGTCGGTGGTTCTCGCGCACCAAAACTTCTCGTTCCACGAGTGCGCGTCCGAGCTCACCGCGCGGATTACTTTGACATCCCGTCTCCAAAGAATTCGTTTCAACTCCTCTTCAGTTCTCGGAAACGCCACGCGTTGGTCGTATCGACATTTCGCTAAACCTTGAAAATTCGATAACAACGCGCCTTTTTTCTCTCGACCTTCCGCGACGACGACGAGTTGGAAAACTCCGAGAAGAAGAAGAAGCGAAGTCGTCATCTTTGCATGTGATGGAAAAAAACGCACATGCGAGATGTAAATCAAAGGAGGCGTTACGAGAGAAAAAATTAAAAAACCCTAAATACTGAGCCCCCTCTTTTAAGATCGCTTTTTGAATATTTCCCTCAAAGCGAACATTAACAACGACGGAGCGCGACAACGAGCACGCGACGCCTTTTCGAGAGAAAGAAAAGAAAGAAGAGTTAACAACGAAGCGTTATCGACGCAACACAATAATATAAGATATAAGTAAAAATGGAGAAAGTATTCCCCGAGGCGTTACAAAGTTTAAAATCCGCCGACCCTCTCATTTACCAACTCATCCAAAAAGAAAAGCTGAGGCAAATCCGAGGGATAGAACTCATCGCCTCGGAGAATTTCACCTCCTCGCCGGTGATGGAAGCGTTAGGGTCGTGCTGCACGAACAAATATTCAGAAGGGCAACCGAACGCGAGGTATTACGGCGGGAACGAAAACATCGATTTGATCGAGATGGAGTGTCAAGATCGAGCGTTAAAAGCCTACGGGTTGAGCGAGAAGGAGTGGGGGGTGAACGTGCAACCGTATTCCGGGTCGCCGGCGAATATGGCGGTATACGTGGCTTTGTTACAACCGCACGATAGAATTATGGGTTTGGATTTACCAAGTGGAGGACACTTGACGCACGGGTATTACACCGCGCACGGGAAGAAGATCTCCGCGACGTCGATTTTCTTCGAGAGTTTACCGTACAAGGTGAACTACGAGACCGGGTACATCGATTACGAGAAGCTGGAGGAAAAAGCGATGGATTTTCGACCGAAGATGTTGATTTGTGGTGGAAGCGCGTACCCGAGAGATTGGGATTATAAGAGGTTTCGGGAAATTGCCGATAAATGCGGGGCGATGTTGATGATGGATATGGCGCACATTAGCGGGTTGGTCGCGGCCAAGGAGCAAGCGTCGCCGTTTGAGTATTGCGACGTGGTGACGACGACGACACACAAATCCTTGAGAGGACCGAGAGCGGGTATGATCTTCTTTCGAAGAGACGAGAGAGCGTTCGAAGGGAAAATTAACAACGCCGTGTTCCCGAGTTTACAAGGCGGTCCGCACAACCACCAAATCGCCGCGTTGTGCGTCGCGTTGAAGCACGCGCAAACCGACGAGTTTAAAAAGTATCAAGTGCAAACGAAGAAAAACGCGGACGCGTTGGCAAAGAAATTGATCGAGTTAGGGTATTCCATGGTCACCGGTGGTACCGAGAACCATTTGGTGTTGTGGGATTTGCGACCGAACGGTTTAACCGGATCCAAGATGGAATACATTTGCGATTCCGTGCACATCACGTTGAACAAGAACGCGGTGTTTGGCGACGCGAGCGCTTTGACCCCGGGTGGATGCCGCATTGGCGCGCCCGCTATGACCAGTCGCGGTTTGGTGGAGAAGGATTTCGAACAAATCGCCGTATTCTTGGACGAAGCCGCGAAAATCGGTTTGAACGCGCAAGAAACGCACGGTAAGAAATTGGTAGACTGGAAGAAAGGCATCGACGGAAGCAAAGAAGTCGCGGCGTTGAAGGGAAAAGTCGAGGCCTTTGCCGAGGCGTTCGATATGCCCGGCTTTACCCGGGACAGCGTCGACATGTGAGTAAGTAAGTGAGTGAAAGCGAGGGCGAGAGTGTAACGTTTCGCCCTCCCGAGAGACTTGACGCGAGACGCGAGAGTCGCTTAAATTATTACACACATTTACACACACACACACACTGAGACCACTTTTAAAACACAAAGTCATACTACTACTACTTAAATTACACACAGTACCGATATTACTGGTACTCTACCGCGGTTCGTATTAAATGTCGCGTTGGAGCTCCTATTCCACCAACACCTACTCTTTTGCTTATTACGAAAAGAATTGCTCTTTTATGCGCTTAAAAATGCATCACACGATCACGTCCGTCCCAGCCGCGTTCGTCCTCAGAACGCTCGTATCTAATCTCCCACCTCTCTTCGTGTTATTATTGTCTCGAAACCTATTCATCGGCGCATTTTTCGGCGTCGGTGATAATTTCTCTTTCATCGCAACATTTCCCCCGACGGAGAGTCTTCGCTCGGCGACTTCCGCGACGATGTAAAAGAGAAACCCACCTATGACTAAAATGAGAAAAACGACGACAACAACCGTTTGCCGTTCCTGAAGCTTCATATCCTTGGAGGAATCCGGATGGAAGTAAGATTCCAACGTTTCCGTCGTGCTGTCGATGCCCATAACAGTTTTTCGTACGTTTACGAGTGAGATGGCATTTTTATGAGGATTTGGTTAAATGCGCATTAAAAGTCATCTAAATCATCAATCTCTTCATCCGTATCGACACCAGATCCGTAATCGTGTTCATCGGTTTCGTCTCGCTCGTATTCGAGCAAGTTTTTGATCTTCTCGCCGTGGCCTTGGCCGGCGCGGCCGAGGAGACCGCCGGCGTCGCGAGGGAGCGTTTGGCGGAAGGTTGCGGTTTCGGCGTGGGTCCTCGATGCCGTCGCGGTCGTGGTCGCGATGATGTCATTTGTTGCTGTCGTTCCTCCTTCGTGTTGGTACGCGAGTTTGACGTTGCGTTTAGCGTCTCGTTCGCGTTGGTTTCCCCCGTTCGTCGCGTTGATGCCTAAATTGAACGTGGAAAACTTGTTGAGTTTGTCCGTCAATTTTTCCGTTCGGGAACGCTCTCGCGCTTTCTGGATATCCTTTTCGTTCCGTAACGCGTCGTCTATGGAGGTATACTCTAAAGCTATGCATTGGTTAGTAGTAGTACCACTACTACTGCTACTGGGAACCTTTACGAACTGCACGACGTCTGTCTCTCTGGTCTTCCTCGTCGCGCCTCGTTTCGCTTCCGCCGTGAAGAGCGTTTTTCTACCGCTTCCACCTTTACTTCTAATCCTACCGTTACTCTGCCTGGAAAGCGTCATCGCGCACGAACAGCTCGCATCGTTCGCGAGCACATCGCTCGCCGCGCTGCGTCCACTCCTCCGTCGTCTACTCCTCCTACTGCTGCTTCTCTCGTTACCGCCGCCATTCGTCGCCGTCGTCGTCGAAGAAGAAGAAAAAACTCGTTCTCTCACCACCACCCCTCTCGCTCGCGACATCCGTTGCACCGCTCGAACGAACCGAACGACGCTTTGTTCGCCGTATATAAAACTCACGCACGAAATGTCGTCGAGAAACACCACCGTTTGATGTTCCGAATCCTTCGACGCGTATCCAAATATCCCGGATCGGGGGATGGTGTTGTTACTCTTATCATTCCTAATCGCATCCGTTTTGTCCGTTCCCAACTCTCCCGTCGTCGTTCTTCTTGGCGAAAGCGATTTTGCTTCTTCTTCGTCTCTCTTCGTCTCACGTGCGTCTGCGTTCAGAATCTCCCCTAATTTCCCCAACAGTCTCTCCAAAGCGTTCTCGTTTTCCTCCTCCTTCTCAAAGCCGAAATCAAAGCCGCTTCTTCTCTCAAAAACAAACTCGTTCGCATCGACGACCACAACGTCCTCTTTTACTTCTTTCAACTGTTCCTCTACGAGTGTTTTCTGCGTCGTAAATCGCACGAAAAGAGTACTCCTCGCGCTCCTTTTCCGTTTCCGGGAAAGGAACGCCGTCGTCTTTTTAACCAAATCGAGGAAGACTCTGTCCCCTTCAAAAGTTGCATTTTCTTCTCGCAAAATATGCGCAGGTGCGAGATATTCGACGTTTCGGACGGACTCTTCGAGCGTTCGCAACGCTCGACGCATTTTTCGTGCGTTTTGGCGCAAACGTGTGTGTATGTATGTGCGCGTTTTATGGAGAATGTGCGTCATAAATTAACCGTTTTAGAGGGATGATGACGATGACTTTAGCGCAGCTCACGTCGTCGCCAATCGCCCGTCCTCCTCGTCTTTTTCGTCCGAGGAGGAAAAAAAGCGCGCGGTATTCTCGCGCGACCACCACCGAAGCGAAATCATCGTCGAACGATGGAGTAAACGACGACGACGGGGAAAAGATGAGAAAAAATCCAGACTTGTACAGAAGCGGCGGCGACGAATTGGACGACGACGACGTGGTGTGCAACGAACAAAGGAAAAGGACGATGAAGAAGAAACCAGACGTTCTCGCCCCAGCGGGCGGATGGCCACAACTGGAAGCGGCGATAAAAAACGGCGCGGATTGCGTGTACTTCGGCCTGGAGCTTTTAAACGCACGAGCGCGAGCGAATAATTTCACCGTGAAGGAGTTGCCTAAAGTGATGGATTTTTTACGAGAAAGAGGCGCGAAAGGGTACGTGACCATGAACGTGCTCGTATTCGACGATGAATTGACGGAATGCGAAAACTTAATACGAGCGTGCGCGACAAATGGCGTGGACGCGATGATTGTGCAAGACGTGGGCGCGGCGAGGTTGGTGAAACGGGTGGCGCCGAACATGGCAGTGCACGGATCGACGCAGATGTCGATCACGGATGCGAACGGCGCCATGTTCGCGAAGGAGATTGGGTGCGAGAGAGTCGTCGTCGGGAGGGAGTTATCCATTGAGGAGATAAAAACGGTGGTGGAGCAGTCACCGGAGACGACGGTTGAAGCGTTTACGCACGGCGCGTTGTGCGTGAGTTATTCCGGGCAGTGCTTTTCGAGCGAGGCGTGGGGCGGGAGGTCGGCGAATCGAGGGCAATGCGCGCAGGCGTGTCGCATGCCGTACGGGTTTGTAGTGAACGGGGAAATTAAAGCGATGGGGGACGAGAAGTATCTCTTAAGTCCGCAAGATTTAATGGCGGTAGATTTAGTTCCGCAATTAATCGACGCCGGCGTGTCTTGCTTTAAAATTGAAGGGCGATTGAAAGGCGAAGAGTACGTCGGGTTGACGACGGCGGCGTATCGGCGAGCGGTAGACTTAGCGTGGGAGAATAGAAATGTGTCCAAGAAGGAGTTGTTGACGGATGAGTCGAGATTGGAGTTGCGACAGGTGTTTGCTCGTGCGCAAGACGAACACTTTGACGGGTTAACGACTGGTTTTTTAGAGGGCACTCGGCATCAAACGATTGTGAGAGGGCGAAATCCGAGGCATCGAGGCGTATTCGCCGGGCGAGTGGTCGAAGTAGACGCAAAGAAAGAACGAGTGACGATACAAACAACAACAACAACGACTAACAACAACAACGAAGAAGATAGCTCTTCCATCAATGGCGTTTTGAAGCGCGGGTTTGGCGTCGTGTTTGATGACGGCGCGCCGGAACTCGACGAGCAAGGCGGTTTCATTTACGAAATCTTCGACGAAAGAGGGAGTTACGTGGACTCGAGCGAGATGTGTTCGAGCGAGTTTGTAACTTTGGCATTTGCGAGGAACTCAATGGATTACCAGAAAATTCGACCCGGGAATATCGTGTGGCGAACGTCGACGACGTCTGGCGAGAAGAAGGCGCAACATCGCAAAAAGGAGAAGAGCGAGGAAGAGGTAGTGGCGACGGCATCGTCCGCGTCGCCGAGTGCGGATGGGCGCGATGACGTCGTTTGTATAGTCTCTGGATCGCGCGATGCGCCTTTGAAGATCGCTTTGTATGATTCGTTAGGAAACGTTGGCGAAGCGATGACGTCCGTGCACATTTCAGAGGCGAAGAAACAACCGATTGATTTTCAATCCATCGCAAAAACGATCGGCGAATTAGGAGGAACGCCATTTTTTCTCGACGCTGAAAAGAACATCGACTGCAAGAAACTCTTCTTCTCGGAGACTGAGACCGATGAGAACAACATCTTCGTTCCAGCCGGCGAAATCAAGAAAGCGCGAAGAGAAGCGGTCGAAATGTTGCTGGAGAAACGACGCAACATGGGCGCGGTGAAAGCGGAAGCGATGGCGAGCGACGACGTGAGCGTTTCAGACCAAATGTACAAAAATGAAATTGAAAAATGGTGGGGCACGCCGACGGCAATCGCGTCAAAAACAAGAGAAAAGAATGTTCCGACAACAAAAGCGTCTCCGGACGACGAGCCTAAACTTACCGTGCTCTGCCGAACGATGGAACAAGTCGAAACGTGTTGCGCGTTTGATTTCTTGGACGAAATTCAAGCCGATTTCTTGGAAGTCCACGGTTTACGCGACGCGGTGAAGAAAATCCAAGAAGCTGGTAAAAAAGCCGTAGTCGCGACTCCGCGCGTGTTGAAACCGGACGAGGAAAAATTGTGGCGGTTTTATTTAAGCTTAAACGCGGACGCCCTTTTAGTTCGGTCCGCGGGCCTACTTCGCAAACTGAACGAGTTGATCCCGGAAAAAGCGGAAGAAGGGAAAACCTATCCGCGACTTCGCGGCGATTTCAGCTTGAACGCCGCAAATGTTCTCACCACCTCCACGTTTCTGGAAAGGTTCAACCTGGAGCGTTTGGCGTTAACGCACGACCTGAACGCGCGCCAAATCCGCAACCTCGCCGCCGCGCTTCCTCCGCAAACCGCCGCCTCGAAAATCGAAATCATCCTTCACTGCCATCTCCCAATCTTCCACACGGAGCACTGCGTCTTTTGCCGTTTCCTCTCCGATGGTAACAGCTACAAAGATTGCGGCCACCCGTGCGAAACAAACGACGCGCGATTGCGCGACTCGAACGGCAAAGACCATTTAGTTCTCGCGGACATGGGCTGTCGCAACACCGTCTTCAACGCCGAAGCGCAATCCGGCGCCATGTTTGTTCAAGATTGGATAAACATCGGAAACATAAAGAACTACCGAATTGAACTCGTGGATACGGATAAAAACGAAACTGTTTTGCTCTTACACACGTACGAGAAGTTGCTCAGAGGAGAAATATCCTCTCGAGACGCGTACGAGCAGTTGAGGAAAGTCAAAGACAAAAACGGAAACGTCCAAGGATGCAACGTCGGTTCCTTCGCCGTGAGAGAAGAGAAGAGCAGAGACGGGATGAAGAAAACCGCGGCTGAGATCAAGTTGAACAATCAGGAGAAAAAGAAGAAAAGGTATACTAATAACACGAATAAAGATAACAGTAGTAAGAAACCCTCCTCGTCGGTATCGAGATGAGAAGAGGAAGAAGCGAGAGGGAGAGACCGTCCGCTTGCGTAAAATCGAGATTCTTTGCAACCGTCAAAGAGCAGCCAAATTTGTATGATAAATTCCACACAATTCCAAAACCGCAAACGACACACACGAAGAAAAAACAAGAATGCACTCGGTCGCCAGACAACTCGCCATTCGCGTGGCCACGTCTTACTCGTCGTCTTCGTCGAGTTCTTACTCGTCGTCTTACTCGTCGTCCAAAACGCTCAAAGGCTTTTCACATTCCAAAATCTTCGGGAAAAGGGCGATGGTGATGAAATTTACGACGACGACGCCTCGAGCGTCCTCGGACTCTTCTTCATCGAAGAACGAGAACGACAACACGGACGAATCGAAACCGCAAAACGAACTGATCGAAGCTCTGGATAAAATCTCAAAAAGGGAAAATTTGGTCAAGAAGAACAAGAGGAAACAGCCGGATGTTATCGTGGAGAATGCGGCACATCCGCCGCCTGGTGGGTCGGCTGCTTCGTTAGGCGGCGGCGGGGGATCGAATACGGTGATGGGACCGGGCACGTCCGAAGAGTGGCGCGAGTTGGACGAGAAAGTGAACATGTACCCGAGCGAGCGAAAATTTCAAGCCATTGGAGTTAACTCGCCGGAGTTTGTTGGAGACATGGTGAAACTCGTGGAAGATACGTTGGGCGACGGGAGGAAAGTGCATCCGGAAAACGTGACGAGTAACTTGAGTAAAAACGGAAAGTATTGCAGCGCAAACATGACGGTTGTTTTGATGAATGGGGAAGAGGTGATTAATATTATGGCGAAGTTGAAAGCGGACGAACGAGTGAAGTGGTATTTGTGATTGATTGGTTTTAATTATTATCATTATTATTATTGTCAGTATTATTCTTTTGTTGCGAATTTACCCAACGCCCACAGCGGGAAGATGTTCTTATAGTTTGCGTACGTAATCATGCAGTTGTTGTTGAATACGCCCATGATATTTTCCTGCGGCCAATCGCCGTCTGGGAGTTGCTTTTTGAGCAAGCACGCGGCGGCTTTGCGCAACGGCGCGGCGTCTCTCTTCTCTTGACCGGTGGCGAGTAAGGCAAGCATAGCCCACGAGGTGTTGACGCAATGCGCAAACTCGGTTTTCCCGTCTTTTTCGTAGAGTTGATGATAGACTTTCTTTTCGCACGAGAGATAGCTTTCGCCCCATCCGCCGGTGGTTTCTTGTTGCTTGGAGAGTAAAAACTGCACCGCTTTACGCAAGTGTGGGCACGTGTCATACGTCGACCCGGTCGCAATCAAACCTAAAACACCAAACCACGTGCCGTAGGTGAAACAAATCGCCCACGAACCGTACCAGCTCCCGTCTTCTTTTTGAATGCTCTTCAAAAAGTTTCGGCCGCTTTTGCGCGCTTTTTCAATGCGGGGCACAATCGGGTGGTCCGGAAACCGTTTAGCGAACTTGGAAATCGCTTGGATAGATGCCGACGAACACTCCACGTACGGATAATCAATCATGATGTCCCCGAACGTCTCCGCCGGGTTTAAAATTTCTACCCACTTACCGGCTCGAGTGTTTTCGTACGTCGCCCATCCGCCGCTTCCTTGAGGCTTGAACCCAAATCTTTGCGTGTTTTGATAACTCAGAATCACATTTACGCAATCCGCTAATCGATCGACTGCTATTTTGTTTTTTGGGTCAATTTTAATCAAACCTTGATCTTCCATATCCATCAGCGATAGCGCGGCTTTTAAACCTTCGCTGGAGCAATCGGAAATGGGCCATCCGTGGTCTCTAGTGCTAAACGGCCATGCGCCTTTGGAGATGTGTCGGTAATATTTCTTCAGTTCCGGCGCGTCATCTCTAACTTGACTGTCGTCGATATACTTAGCGGCGTCGCGCAAACACTCGTTGAAGTTTTTTGCCAACCCGGTCGCTTCAATCGCTTGAACCGCAAACGCGCAATCCCAGAGTTGACTGCCGTTGTATCCCTGCATTTTCATACCGTCTTCGGCGACCCATAAATAGTCCCAAAATCGAGGCATGTGTTTCTCCACGCCTTCTGCGTCGCCGCTAAAGTATCTGCACAAACAGTTGAACACTTTGTTGACTGGACCAATGTCCACGTATCGCGTGTTTTCGTCTTCGTACACCACGTGCTTCAGCGCTTCTCTGTTCGCCCATTTGCGCAAAGGCGAACGGAGTAAAATAGGTTCGACTTTTGAAAGCGTGCCCCATAGCACGTCTTGCAACATTGGATGCGGGTAATATAAATCTTCGTTCGCGCATTCATTCCTGGCTTTGTTCCAGTTAATCGTGTCGTACTCTTGACAGTACAATTCCAACTTCAGCGCCTCGCTGACCGGGTTCCCGGCTTCGATTTGCGCGCGTTTGCCGTACAAATACGACATCGGTAAATACACCATCCTACAGTGACACCAATATCTCCCCGGGTGCGCTGGAAACCAATACGGAAGCAACCAACACTCGGGAGGAATTGGATTTAAACCTTTCCACTCGTAACATCCCAACATCGCTAACCAAAACTTACCCCAACTCGGCGTTTTCGTCGCCCCGCCTCTTACTTTAATCCACTCTTGCATCTTCCTCAACGTTTCCGAAGATTCGAGCTCTTCACCTAAACACCGCAACGCGACGTACGTCAACACTGAACCGAACATCGTCGAGTGTCCTTCGATGTGCAACCCAACGCCGCCATCTTCGTTGACGTGATTTTCCAAGTACCGTTTCATTTCCACTTTCACGTGCGCCGGTAACATCTCTTTCTCTTTCTTCATAATTTTCATCGCAATGATTAATCCAGGCATGAGAAACATCGGTCCGCCGTAATCCGACGGCCAGTGTCCGTCTGGATGTTGTTGTCCTTGGTAATACTCCACGCCCGCTTTGAGCGCCCGTTTCGTTTCCTTCTCGACCGTGAATTCGTCCGCGACTGCGCCGTCCGCGCTCGGCGGCGTCGTTTTCCTCTCTCTCTTCCTCTCTACCCGTCGCGCATCGAACGCGTCTCTCATCAGCGCATCTTTGCTGTGCTTTTGAACGAACCTGTTCTCTCGAAACTCTTTCCTGCGTTGGTTTTGCTTCTCGATGTCCTTTTCGGACGCGTTCGGGTCGAACGCCCACGTTTGCCGACCGACGTGTGCGTTCAACGTGTGCAGTTTCTTCTCGGCATCCAAATTTGGTTCCGAGCAGACCAGTTTCCACATTTTTTTACGATTTGTTGTAAGACGACGACGACCACGACGGATAAAGTAACAACGATATCTTCAGTATCTGGTGCGCGTCCGTGCTTTGAATCTGTTTTGCGCGCGCGAGAGATAGATAGAGAGAGAGAGAAACTCCAATAGGGAAAAAGTGAATCTAAATCCAATCTCTTTCTGCAAGCGCGCTTTAACACTTCTCTTCGTCTCCTCCGCTCTCTGTCTAGAGTTCTTAAGTTGTTGTTCTCCGCGACGACTGTTGTTCGATTGTAGTTTCGCGGGATGAAAAGTTATTCCTCGGAGGGATAAAGTTTACGAGCGAGAGAGGAACAAAAAGATATGTTTGTGTGCGTGCGTGTGCGAAAAACGTGTGCCCAAGCACACGGGAGTGGAGAAAAGCACCACATACACAATGATATCACAGGCGTTGTGTGATACCCAATCGATCCAAATTTAATCTGTTTTTCGTGTTTCGTCTTCGTTTTTTGCGTTCGCTCGCTCTCTCAAAGGTTGTTTTTAGGGAACCTCGTCGCAAAAAAACTAGTGGCTCTGAACAGAAGCACAAGAGACCATACGCTGAAAGCGACAGTTACTCAAATCTATTCGAATTTCCTCACACTTACCGCACACGCGAACGTCGAAAAGTACCCCTTTTATTCTCTTAAGAAGAGAATATAAACATGTCCTCCGCCTCTCTTCTCGCGAAAGGGTTCCAAGCGTCGGCGTTGTCCTCGCGAAGCATCGCGGTGCGTGATTGATTTTTTTTTTCTCTCTCGCTTTCGTTTTTTTTTATTCTTTTCCATCTTGTTCTTCTTCTCGCGGATATTTTCTGCGCCTAAATGCGCGCGAGTTTTACGCATTTGAGAGAGGTAGATGTGGTTGTGTGCGAGGTTTGGCTTCACTTTTACGCGAAGGAAGATGGGAAGGAGGAAACGCGCTCAACTCGCGCGAGTGTGCGCGTTCGCGAGTGGTCGCACTCGCGAGTGAATTTCGCACGCATATCCATTAATCTTTTTAGAGGAGTGTTCAAAGACTGACTTTTCGTGTTTCTAATCTTCATCCAACAAAACACGGGCACAGACGCGCGCGCAGCAGCAACAGAAGCAACGAGGAGGATCGACCACGTCTCGCGCTTTTGGTCGTCGTAAATCTTCGGTCGTCGTTAAAGCTTCGGAAGATGACGTCGATCTCGACGACATCGCGCAAGCTATTGAAGAACTCGCCAAGGAGAACGAGAAGCTTCGCATGAGTTTGGAGGAGGAGGAAGCGGCTGAAGAGGAGACCGTGGCTGCCGCCACGGCGGTTGCGACGGCGCCAAAGCCGGTCGCTGCTGCTGCTCCGGCAAAATCGGCCGGATCTGGCGCCGTTTCCGCGTTTGGCGTCCCGGTATTGACCGAGGATCCGAAGAGACACCGCGGCTTCAAGTTCCCGCAGTTGGAAGGCGACGGTTTCGGCGTTTGCGCGGTAGACGGCACGTTGGCGGGCCACAAAGGCCACCTTGGCCACAGATGGGATAAATTCAAAAACTTGAGACAAGCGATCGAAGACAACGAAGAAGGAGGGATTGAAGGTTTCTCCAGAGGCTACGAGAAGATGGGTTTCAACAGAAACGAGGAAACCGGAGAGATTACGTACAGAGAGTGGGCGCCGAACGCGAAATCGGCGTGCTTGTTTGGCGACTTCAACAACTGGGCCACCGACGCGAACGGAGTTTGGATGACCAAAAACGATTTTGGTGTGTTTGAAGTGACGGTACCGCCGAATGCGGACGGGTCGCCGGGTATCCCGCACGGCTCGAGAGTGAAGATTCATTTGGAAACGCAAGACGGTTCATGGGTCGACAAGATTCCGGCGTGGATCAAGTTCGCCGTGCAAGCGCCGGGGAACATTCCTTTCGATGGCATTTACTACGATCCGCCGAAAGAAGAGCAATACGAAATGAAATGGTCGAGACCGGATGCTCCGGAAGAGTTGAGAATTTACGAAGCGCACGTCGGCATGTCCTCGAGAGAGCCGAAAATCAACTCCTACATCGCCTTCGCGGATGAGGTTTTGCCGAGAATTAAAAACTTAGGGTACAACGCGGTCCAGTTAATGGCGATTCAAGAGCACGCGTACTACGCGTCTTTTGGTTACCACGTGACGAACTTTTTTGGCGTTTCCTCTCGATGCGGTACGCCAGACGAGTTGAAGTATTTGGTGGATAAAGCGCACTCCATGGGTATTTCTGTTTTGATGGATTTGGTTCACTCGCACTCTTCTTCGAACGTTACCGATGGTATCAACATGTTTGACGGCTCCGACGGACAATACTTCCACAGCGGACCGCAAGGCTACCACTGGATGTGGGATTCTCGATGCTTCAACTACGGCGAGTGGGAAGTCATGAGATTTTTGTTGTCCAACTTGCGATACTGGATGGAAGAGTTCAAATTCGACGGTTTCCGTTTCGATGGCGTCACGTCTATGATGTACAAACACCACGGTTTACAAGTTGCGTTTACGGGTAATTACGACGAATATTTTGGCATGGCCACGGATGTGGACGCCATGGTGTACTTGGCCTTGGCGAACGATATGTTGCACACTTTGTACGACGGTAAGGTCACGACCATCGCAGAAGATGTCTCCGGTATGCCCACGTTGTGCCGACCGGTGCAAGAAGGTGGTGTAGGTTTCGATTATCGCTTACAAATGGCCATCGCGGATAAATGGGTCGAAGTCTTATCCGAATGGGGTTCGGACGAAAACTGGGAAATGGGCAACTTGGTGTTTACCATGGAGAACCGCCGATATGGCGAGAAGTGCATCTCGTACGCGGAATCGCACGATCAAGCGTTGGTCGGGGATAAAACGACGGCGTTTTGGCTTATGGACGCGGAAATGTACACGAACATGTCCACGTTATCGCCGGATTCGCCGGTCGTTACCAGAGGTATCGCTTTGCACAAGTTGATTCGTCAGTTCACCATGGGTTTGGGCGGCGAAGGCTACTTGAACTTTATGGGCAACGAGTTCGGTCACCCGGAGTGGATTGATTTTCCCAGAGGCGACCGCGTGGAAGCCTCGACCGGTGAATTCATCCCGGGTAACGGTAACTCCTACCACTTGTGCCGCAGACGCTTTGATTTACCTGAAACAGACCACTTGAGATACAAATTCTTGGAAGCGTTTGACGCGAAGATGAACCGCGTCGCTGGTTTCTTCAAATACATGGCGAGCGACCACCAATACACGAGCTTGAAAGACGACGGCGACAAGATGATTGCGTTCGAAAGAGGCGATTGCGTTTTTGTCTTCAACTGGCACCCAGTCAACTCGTACTCGGACTACCGCATCGGTTGCAAGAAAGCTGGTAAGTATAAGTTGGTGTTGAGTTCGGACAACCCCGAGTTTGGCGGTTGGGACAACTTGTCCACGCACCACGACGGCAGCTACTTCGCAGACTCTACCGCGCACAACGGTCGCCCGGCGAGTTTCCAAGCGTACATCCCGTCTAGAACGGTTGCCGTTTTTGCTTTGGAAGAAGATATCGAAAGAGTGGGGTACACGTACGGAGAAGAGTACGTTTCCAGAGTCGTCGAAGTCTCCAACGAACACGTATAAAAAAACAATAGAAACACACATACATTCACTTTCACACGAACAAACAGCGCGGCAAAAATATACTTTTATTAACAAAAGGGACTAATATTGTTGTAATACTCCATATCACTCAGATCTATTCTATCTTTTCTTCCATGCTATCTTTCGCCGCTTTTTTCTGCCAACACGCGTTTGAAATCTTCCTCACAATCCCCATATAAAACGCTCCTTTATTCTTAACCTCTTTCTTATTCTTATTCGTCGTGAACTTGCGAATTTCGTTCGCCGCTTTCTCGCACACGTCTCTCGGAAGCAAACCCAAAAACGACTTCAATCGATCGTCGAAATCGCTCTCCCTCAACGTCCCTTCGCTATTCTCGCACGCGTGCTTAATCACCACCTCCACATCATCTGGTGCAGTCAACACTTTCAATCCTTCTCTTTTCGTTTTCCCTTCCTCTTTCGTGTTCACTTCTTTCCCTTCCTCCTTTTTCGCGCGTCTCACCGACTTCGGTTCTTGATACGTCTTACGTTCGCATCTCTCCACCGTCACCGGTCTGCCTCTGAACAGAGTATCGTGCAACTTCATCGCTTTCTTCGCCGCTTTCGCGGTGGTAAAATCCACGAACGCAAACCCTTTAAACTTTTTCTGCTTCCCCGGCGTCCCTTCGCCGTCGCCTCCAGCCATTCGAATTTGCCCAACATCTCGTCCACATCCTTGTCTGTTCAAGTTCGCTTTCAACCACGGCGCGATATCCTTCGCTTTCGTATCGAACGGCATTTGACCGAAAAACAACGTGTGCATTTCCCCGTTCTTCTTGTCGTTGTTGTTTGTCTTTTTATCATCATCGTTTTTATCTCTCTTCTTCTCTTTTCGTTTCTTTCTTCTTTCATCTTCGCCGTCGGCGCCGTCGTCCTCTTCTCGCTCACGTTTCGTCTTCTTCTCCTTCTTCAATTTTTTTTCTCTCTTGTGCTTCTCCTTGGACTTTTCCGTCGCGAGCTCTTCGAACTCGTTCATTTTCTTCGTATCGCTGCTGCCTTCCTTCCGTTCTCTCGTTTACACGCAAAGGGCTGCGCGTGAAGAGATGATTTTTTGTGTCGATTCCATTCTGTTCAAGAGCTTTCGAGAGGAGAGGGAAAAAGGACCAACGCACACGCCTGACAAACGCCATCGAAAGAGAGAGAAAAAGCGAGAAAGGAGGGAAACGCACAGCTGTAACCGTAAACGATGATGCTTAAGTAATTCTTCTTTTAATTCTTCTTCTCTACCTAGTGAATTTCAACGCCGTTTTCTTTTAAACTTTCCAGAAGCGCGGAGAGCTTCCCGCCGAACCGTTTCCTCTTCGGCTGGAAACTCGCGCGTCGCCCGCTGTATTTTTCGTTCTTCTTCGACGTGTTCGATTGCAAGCCTTCGAAATTGATCGCATCTAACTGGATTTTCTTCAATCGTTCGGCTAAGAGTTTCCCGATGTGTTTACACGCGCTTTTATCCGACGTCGACGCGAGTCTTTCTCTTCCCTCTGCTTTTTGTTCTGTTGGGTTGCTCTTGTTCTCATCATCAGTGCTACTACTATTACTATTATTATTTTCTTCGTCTCCTATCTTCCTCCTCGCGATCCTCGTCCTATCCTCTAACGTGGACGCCGAAGCGACGATGTGCCCGTCCGCCGGTCGAACGACTCGGCCAACCACGTGGCGGTTGCTAAAAAACACCTGCAAACGATGCGCTACTTTTCCCCCGATTGATGCGACTGCCTCGGATGATGATGACATTCTTTATACACACAGAGAAGATGTAAAGTATTTTCTCAAACTCCTTCTCAAACTTCCAAAAAAGGAGTCGCTCTGACCGCGCGTTCGTTGATTACGTATATAAATGCGCCTCTACACCTGCAAACGAACCGAAAAGTCTCGTCCTTTCTCTCTCTTCTTTTTATCCCCTCTTGTGCTCTTTGCTCTGTCAAAGTTTTTCACGGAGGAGTTTCAAAAGCGCAGATATTTAGGGTTTTTGAATTTTTGAGGCAAAAGAAGAGAATTTCTTGTTCGTTCTTCCTTCAATACATTTTGTACATATAACTGTTCGTTCTTTGCGCATCATCATCAAAGAGAACAAAAGTACGCGTCGAGAAGAGAAGTGGCGCACATAAAATCACGAAAGCGGTGCGAAAAGAAATCTTTTACTACCTCGTGCGCTCGAATTCTCGCGCACATCTTGGTTTCATTGGTCGCGAGAGAGAGTGTTCGGAGGAATTGTGGGAGAGCGCGCGATCGAAATTTCTCGAGGCAAAAAAGCGGAATTGTAGCACTTTTTATAAGCCAAAAGAGAGGAGCTTTTGCCGTTGAATTTTCACATCCGGGAGTACGAGGAAGAAACCTTAGCGCGCGCTTTCGAAACCCTTCATAAAAAAAGATCTTCGACGAGCCTTGCATTCCATCGCATCCATTCGATCCCAGCTCGAGTGGTTCTGTGCTTCGCGAAAAAGCGTTTCATCGACACGAAAGTAAGCGCGCGTAAAAAGGACCGAATCGTCGTAATTACCAAAAAGGGAGTCCTTCTGACTCACTCGAGAAAAAACGGGATATTTATTGGGAGATATTTTGAGTCTCACAGTAAAGAGGAAAAGAAAAAATTTATCACAAGATGGGGGCGAATACGACGAATAAAACCACCACCAGCGCGAACGAAAACAACAACAAATATAAATCACCCACCGCTCCACCGGCGTTTAACACCAGCGCGCCAGGGCGCGAACGATTTTATAACTCGATCAAATTCGATTCGAGCGGCGACTTGCAACGAGCGAGCGAAATCGACGAACGGATGATTCGAGAGAAGTACGACCAAGACTCCGAGTTGGTGGATTTGGAGAGAGAGATTTTGACTGGTGAGGACGAAGAAAAGAAAAATGCCGCTCTTGGGTCGCTCGCAGTGAGAGGAGGTGGAGCGCAGCCGCCGTCCAGGTTGGGTAACGCCGCGGTCGGGAAGATGGTCACGAGGACGGAACAACGAGAAGCGAAAGAGATGACGGGGAATAATAATAATAATAATACTATAAACGAGAATAAAAATAACAAAAAAGATAAAGAAATGATGATGGAAGAGAGAAACAAAGAATCGAGTGGAGGTAAAGGCGGGAGCAACGATGCCACCGCCGCTGCTGCGACGGAAAAACAAGATTCAGGCTCCAACGACGACTCGAACAAACTCTCGGAGTCCAACGAGTCCAAGTTATTGCGTTCTCAGCAGCAGCGAGGCGTTAAAAATCCGAGCGGAAGTGGTGGAAGTGGTGATGGAAGCGACGATAACAACACGAAGAACAAAATCAACAACCTAAAAACCTCCGGAGACGAGAAGATGATGATCATCAAAGAAAACGGCACCAACGAAAACGCCGCGGAGATGAACGAAAACGATTTGTTGTGCGATTTTGGCGCGGAGAAACAACCCATGGTTGTCGCCTCGCCGAGAAAGAAGAGCAAGACCGCTTATTCTTCGGATCTTAATAGAAATTGTGATGGCGATACCGGCGGAAGGTACAGTGAGCTGGAAGATGGGCGTCGTCAAGAAGGAAGAAATAACAAACAAAAACAAGAAGGAGACAAAAATGCAAAATTAGTCTCTAACAACAACAGCAAAGTCAACAACAATAACAACAACTCGTCAAACGATAACTCGAACAGCTCGGGGAGACAAGGAGGTAGAAAACAAAGGAATCCAGTGCGTGCACCGAAACGAAACGATTCGAGCAGCGGTGACGATTTGATCATCCCGGACGAAGAGGAAACGAAGAACGCAAATCTGCTCTCCGAGTGTGATAATCTCTTCGTTCCACCAGTTGCACCTTTGTTTAAACCGCCAAATCACGCGGGCGCTAGTAACGCGGCGATGCATAAATCGGCTTCTGGTAACATCGACGTGAACGATGGTACGAATGCTAAGACGTTTGGCGCGAACGGCAAGGCGATGAATACTATCAACACCATCGATGACTCGTTGTATGATCAGCAGTTCCAAATTGAACCGGAGCTTTTAAGCGCCAGACCTGGTTCGGATGATTCTTTTAGACTGTTTGATCCCGCAGCGACGCAAGGGAAGAGCAACGAAGGTAGCGATGAGGGCGAACAGCTCGCTTCAGGTAGAGGTAGACGCCGACGTTCCAGCGGGCGAAATACGAATAATAAAAGCAATAGCACTAGAAAAACGAGCGGTTCCGACAACTCCTCCTACGACGAAGAAGCCGACGGATCGCGAGAAAAATTGGATAACAACGCGGAAGAGAGCGACAGCGATATTGACATCTCGAACGATCTGTCGGACGAAGAGGTTTACGAAGCCGATTACGAAGATAAAGAACGTTTGATTGACGATTTAGAAGACGATTTGGGCGAGAATACGAACAACCACCGCGTCGGTCGACCTTTGATCATAGGAAGTATGGGCAGAGGCAGCGTCGGTGGAGCAATCATGCCGGGAATGCTCGTGAACGGTCGACGCGCGCAAAGAGGGCGACCGCCCAAGCACGAGAAGGTGGCGCCTTCTCGCGCGATTTCTGGGAAGAAGACAAATTTGAAAGGAGCGTCGAACACCAAGGGCAGTACAAAAAGTAATAACAAATCGTCATCATCGTTGGCGACGTTAACGACGATGCGTCCTGCTTCAAACAAATCGATACGTGGCGACAGTAAGAGTAAAATGAAAGCAACAGGCAAGATGTTTGATGATCTCGGTGAATACACCATTGCAAAGGTGGACGAAAAGAAGCGCAGCAAACAAGCGGGCGGTTCTAAATCTACCGCGAATACCAACAACAAAATGGTTGGTAAACGCAACTTGTCGAGCGCGATGGCGAGATCTGGTTCCGAAAACGCACCGAATAAGCGCGGCCGGAAGAACGTAGACAGCGATACGAAGTCGCTGTCGTCCAGTGGCTTATCGGAAGGATTCCAAACGAGCGCTTTGGGTCACGCGATTGGCGGTACAAATACGAAATCAACCGGAACCACCGCCGCGCGTGGTCGTGAACCGAACCCTCAAGGCGGTCCTCGACGTTCGAAACATCACAACCCGTGGGGATTAGACGAAGCTCAGGCTTTGATTGAAGGCGTCTCCAGATGCGGCGGCGGTAAATGGGCCGATATTAAAAAGCTTGGGTTTCCGGAAATTGAACATCGCACCGCGGTTGATTTGAAGGATAAGTGGCGCAACTTGCTTCGAATCGCAACGTTACCGACGCCGTCTGGCCGAGAAACCGCTGGTAAGTCCGGCGGCGACAAGAAACGAGAAATCCCGAGAGCTATGTTGGACCGAGTTCGAGAACTCGCCATGCTCCACGCGAAGAATAAAGAGCGCGAGTTGGCGGCAAAAGCGGCGCAGGCGCAACATCGATCATGAAAAGGTTGAGATATCTTTTACGTGACGTTTGTATTTGACAATTATTAAGCTTTGTACCTAGGTACCACTGTTGTGTGTATTAATAAATCTATTTATCTATTCATAATAAAAACATAATCAACACCAAACGACGATTTTTGATTTTTTTTACTTCGCGAACTCCTTCTTCAAACGCTCAATCGCAGTTTCCAAGTTGTCTCTGTGGCAAAACGCGGACATGCGGACGAAACCATCCCCGGTTGGCCCAAAACCAGCGCCCGGTGTGGTGACGATATCCGTCTTGGTCAAAATTTCCGTGAAGACTTCCCACGAGTCTCTTCCGTCAAAGTCGACCCACACGTACGGCGCATCGACGGCTCCATACACTTTAAAACCCAACTCTTCGAACGTCTTCTTCAACATTTTCGCATTTTCCTTGTAGAAACCGACCGTTTCTTGCATAGACTTCCACCCTTCGTCGGACAACGCCGCCAAGCCGCCGCCTTGCGCGACGTTGGAGGCACCGTTGAAGGCCGTGCACATGCACCTGTTCCAGTCGAATCTGACTGAAGAACCGTCCGCAAACTTCAACGCTTCCGGAACGACCGTCCAGCCTAATCGCAAACCCGTGAATCCGGCGTACTTGGAGAACGAGCAACTCTCGATGCAACACGTCTCCGAGCCTTCAATTTCGTAAATCGTCTTTGGACAATCCGGATTTTCGATGTAAAACGCATACGCCGCATCGTAAATGACAATTTGACCGTTCTTGTTCGCGAAATCGACCAACTCTTTGCATTGCGCTCTAGTCGCCGCCGCCCCAGTCGGGTTATTTGGCGAGCAAAAGAAGATGATGTCCGCGTCCTTCGCAGCTTCCAAGTTTGGAAAAAAGTCGTTGCCCGGCACGCACTCCATGTAGACGATGTTTTCGTATCGTTTCGTTTTTTCGTCGTAGCCCGTGCAGTGCCCGTTGATGACAGACGAATCCACGTACGCTGGATACGCCGGATCTTGCACCGCAACTTTTCTCCCCGGACCAAACATTTGTTGCATTCTCGAAATGTCGCACTTCGACCCGTCCGAAACGAAAATCTCACTCGCGTTTATCTTCGTCTTCTCGCTGTAAAAGCGCTTCACGATGAGGTCTCTCAGAGGTTGTTGTCCAGCCTCGGAGCCGTAACCGCCGGTCTTTTCGTACCCGGCGACCGTACCTAACGCCAAAGCCGCGTTGGCCATGCCCGACACGATCGGCGCTGGGATTGGTTCCTGTTAATGAGAGAGAGAGAGAGAGAGAGAGATGTGAGTTTTTCGCAACAACATCGAACACACACACGAGAGACACACGACACGTAATCAAAAATCAATCGGATAAAATTAAATCAAAGAACGCAAAGAAGACAAAACAGAAACGTACGGTCGTATCCCCGATCCCTAAACTAATAATCTTCGCGTCCGGGTTTTTCTCCAAGTGCGCGTTGCGGATCCGCGCGATTTCCGGGAACAAATATCCCGCGCGAAGTTGCGCCATGTTTGGATTTCGGGAAACGTTCGACATCGCGGCGACTTTGACGTTGATTTTATCGCGTCGTTTCGGTTGTTCCTTCGTGAGGTGCTTCGAGGAAGACGAGGAAAGCTGTTTGCCCAAAAGAGACGAGGTGCTGGTTGTCATCGAAAGCATGATTGGAGGATTCAAACTTGTGTGTGTGTGATGTATATATATATATATATAAACGCGGGCGTGTTGCTCGAGTTTGATGAGCGAGGAAAAAAAAGTGGCGTGTGTGTCTCGTTCTGCGCTTTTCTCCGCCGTCAAACCTTTTCGTAGGTTTTTTTAAAAACCTGCTTTTTACCGGAGGTTTTAAAATACACCAAAAAAACAACAGCTTTTCGAGCGCTCAATGCGTGCGTCACTTCTCCATCGAGATGAAACGAGAACTGAAAATGAACACACAGAACACTCGTAGCGGTATGTATCTTTGCGTGCATTTTCAGCGATATTTATTCGCAAACGTGGAAGATATGGGCACAAAACGAGAGCGTTTTTCGCAAAAAAGAGAGGTTGCTTTTTGTTGCTTTTTGTTGCTTTTTGTTCCTACACAAGACAAAAGAGCATCACATTCGAACGCTCTTTTACCAAACGAGGAAATACCGCAGCACGCGCGCGATATATAAACGAGAAACACAAATATGACGACGACGACTCTTTTTCTTCGGTTTTTCTTGCTGTTCTTTCTCTTTTTCGCTTTTGGGGTTGGTTCTTTTTCTTTCGCATCAGCGAATGCGAATTCCGGGAAAGAATCGGACAACAAATATTTGTCCGAATTGCGCTCGAAATTACAGATCGAACCGATCACGCCGCACATCGACGCGCTGTCGAAATTCTCGAGCAGTGAGGACGAACTCAAAGGCGTGACGAGGCTGGTGTACTCGAAAGAAGACTTGGAAGCGAGAGCGTACGTGAAAAACTTGATGAAGAAGAATGGGTTGAAGGTCAGAGAAGACGCCATGGGGAGCATTTTTGGCCGCTTGGAAGGGGTTGAAAAATCGCAGAAAGGAGGAGGCCACGTGGTCGGGTCTGGGTCGCACACGGACGCGATTCCTTTGAGTGGGAAGTACGACGGAGTGTACGGGGTATTAGGCGCGATTGAAGCGTTGGGAGCTTTGAAACGGGCCAAGTTTCAACCGAGGCGACATCTCGAAGCGGTTATGTTCAACAGCGAAGAGCCGAGCAGGTTCGGGATGGCGTGTTCTGGGTCGAGAGCGATGGGTGGGGTTTTAGACGCGGAGAAATTGGAAACTTTACCGGACGTGTTGAACGCGTCGACGTCGTTTTTTGATGCCGCGACGCAAGCTGGGTACGGGAGCAAATGGCGAGGAGAGAAGAATGAGAGAGCGCGCACGGCGAAGGAGATGGTTGAGCAATGTTCGTTGATGCCGATGGATTCGCACTATTATTCGTTCGTGGAGCTACACATTGAACAAGGCCCAGAGTTGGAACACGAAAATTTGGATATTGGAGTAGTTACGGCTATTGCCGCGCCGGCAGCGTTGGAGATAACGTTTGAAGGCGACGGAGGGCACGCGGGAGCGCAGTTGATGCACCTGAGGAACGACGCGGTCGTCGCTGGGTCTAAGTTGGCCGTGGCCGTGGAGGAATTCGCGAAACATTCTGGGAGCGTGGATACGGTTGCTACAGTCGGCGGGTTCACGGTGAAACCAAACGCGATTAACTCGGTCCCGCGAAGCGCGGTTTTGGAGATTGACGTGAGAGATATAGATTTGAAACGCCGAGATCTCGTGGTGGAGCAGATTATATCCACGGCCAATAAAGTCGCCTCGGAACAAAGAGTGAGAGTAAACGTACGCATGATCAACAAAGACGATCCTGCCACGTCTGGCGACAGCGCAATGAGCGCGGCAGAACTCGCCGCGTCGCACTTGGGACATACCCAAAAGCGCATGGTCTCGAGAGCCTACCACGACACGTTATTCATCGCCAAAGCGTGTTCAAACGTTGGAATGATTTTCATCCCGTGCTTCAAAGGCTACTCGCACCGCCCGGACGAGCATTCCACGGAAGATCAAATGCGTAAAGGCGTCGAGACGTTAGCGCTGACGATGGCAAAACTTTCGAGAGAGAGGCCGATCGTCGAAGACCACGAGGACGTGAACGAGGAACACGTGAAGCTTCCTTTTTTCATTTCGGAGGACGACGAAGAGAACAACAACGCAAAAACAGACCCGCCAGAACCGAACGACGAGTTGTGATTCAAATTTATACACGCGTAACTCGTGAAATGTGACAGAGGCATGCAGGCCGCGTGACGCTGTCGATCCAGTACATAATTCTCCCGTAAACCCATCATCGTCTCGTACTTCTTTTGCGACTTCGATTTCTCTTCTGTCACAAAAAATCGCACTACTCGAAAACCAATATAAAAGAAACGCAAACAAACTACTTCGATGACGACGACGATGAGGACATCTGCGATACTCGCGACGGCAAAGACGGCGACGACGACAACGACTTATATCGCTTCTTCAAGATGCCGAAGTCGAAGTATTTGCGTCGGCTTCGCTGCCACGTCGTCGTCGGGGAAAACAAGAAGACAAAGAAGAAAATCAACGCGCTTTACTAAAGGCGTTTGGGAAACGAAAGCGCTCCTCTCGGAAGAAGAAAACCAAACGCAAATTGCCTCGTGTAAGAAATACGTCTCCGATTTGACGCAGATGAACATGAAACTCCCGTTAATACGTCGATACGTGGCAGGAGCGAAGAACGATTTGAAATTGTTGCAAAGCTTTCAAGATATGCTGGCGGAGAAGAGTTTGCAGGAGGAGAACGAAGACGAGGAGAAACGCAGGGAGAAAGTTTTGTTGATGCTGAACGATTTGAGGTTAGATAAAGCGGAAGAGGAACAATTTTGGTTAGAGCGAGGGGAGGACAGAGTGACGAGTTCGTTGACGGATAACGCGGTTGGATTGACTGAGGACGATAAGGTGGAAGTGAGTCGGATGTTGGCGACGGGGACGATGTTCGCCGTGCAAGGCGCGGTGTGGAACGCGATTTTGTTGTTGTTGACGGTGGCGGGTATTTTGTTGTTCGTGGGGAGAGGCGACGTGAACGTGGCGACGCCAGGGGCGACTGGTGCGATTGGATACTAAAGAAGGAGAGATTTTAATTGTTTTAATACTGTAGCACGCTAGTCCCTCAAGCTTCTATTTTACATTTTCTTCTTATACGAGCGCAAAAACGCTCGCCGCTTCTCGTCGGACGTCCGGCGATCGATCCTCCAAAGCGAGTTTGATCATCGATTCACACGATTCCTTGAGTTTACTCAAACTCAATTCCATTTTCGCTCGCGAAAGCAGTGCTCCAACTGCTTTGATTGTTTCAATTCTCAACGCCGCTGGCGCGCTGTTACCGACTTCGCTCAACGCTTCGCTCGAAATTCGCAAAAACTCGTCGTTATATTTTTCTCCTCCGACGTTTGATGATGATTTAGAGGAGGTGAACAGACCTCGGAACATTCGAAATGAGGAGACTCGGGTTTGCCACGGCTTGCCGAGCGCAGAATGTTCGATGGCGACGCGGTAAAGCGCGGAGTGCACGTCCGAGGAGGCAACGTCTTTGAGCTCACCGACGACGCTTAAACATTCCATGGCGCGTTCCGTGAACGCCGATTTCGATTTGTTCTTCTCGAAGCGTTCCATCTCTGCGTCGGGACCATCCATTTCCATTTCGTCGTTTTCCTCGTTATTTGTATCTCCCATTCCAGCATCACGACCATCAACGCCACTGCTCACGCGTGCAGTAAGACTCGAAACGAGCGCCTCGACGAAACTCTGAAACTTTGCATCCTTCACGAACGACGCCGGCGCGACGTTTTCCTCCTCACCTGGACCGCTCGCCACTAACTGTTCGAGGGAACTCTTCAGCGCCTGCACTCCAGCCGCGGCGAAACCGTCGTCTTTGCTCTCGACGCACTTTGTTAAACGATTCAAGGCTTCGAACGACGCGTCTTTATTACTTCCATTTTTTTCAACCATCGCCATGGAAATCATCGCTTTCAACACGTTCCCTAACGCAATTGCCAAATCATTCTTCCCTTTAAACGCGCGATTCGAGCGCAGCTCGTTAGAAAGCACTTCTAACATGTCGCGCATCATCTTTTCTTTGTTTGCATTCATCTCGTCCGTATTGTTTATCGACGCATCTTTGGTACTGAAACTCGTACTTTGCATCGCCGCCGATACCGTTCTCGCCGCTCGCGATTTGAGCGAATAGTTTGTACCTTCCAAGTGTGGCTTCAAGAAAGAATTCCAAAGATTTGGAAAATGTTTGCCGATGGCGGAACCTCCTCCGGCGGCGCCGGCACCACCGCCGCTCAACTCTTCCCAGGCGCTCTCCCAACACTTTGCGACGGATACGTTTTCATCGAACGTTCCAAAATATGCCAACGGAAGTAACTCATCCTCGAAGTCTTTCAAGCACTCGACGCCTCGAGAATCTTTGGCCATTTCAGAGATGATTTCAGCCGCTGCTTCGCGGTTCGAACAGTTGCTGCTGTCGTCGTTGGCGAGTTTCAAGACGTCTGCGATTGTTTTTTCTTGACGTTTAAGCGTAGCAAAACGTAAACACGTCGCGAATGTTTGGCAGTATTGACGGAAGACGATTTTTGAAGACGCGCCACCAGAGGACACGCCGTTCAGAACATCTGGCGACGCGAGTAACGCTTCACAAATCTTACCGGCAAAAAAGCCTTTCGCTGCATCTGGTCGTCTCGCGCATAAGCGAACGCAAAACCGACCCGCACCAACCTTTGTGTTCAAACCTAACCCTTTCTTGAAAATGTTCGTAAACACCGGAGCTAACAATTTCGTCTCTTCTAAATCGACGTGTTGAATGAACGCGTCCAGAGCATCCGAAATAATCGAGTTCGAGCTGGCTTGCACGCGCGCGTTTTGAAAGTTCTCAACGACAGAGTTATTTCCGTTAGCGTCGGTGTCATTTCCGAACATCGCGGTAACTCTTTGTTCATAATAATTCAATCGCGTATCCTCAAACGTGGATAGAGCCTCTAATAGCGCTTCCACTGCGGTCACGCAGTGCGGTTTCAAAGCTTCCGCGGGAGCTTTCTTCAGGATTTCGCACGCGACGAATAACGAAAGCTCTCTCGCGACAGAGGAGTCCGATTTTAATCCTTTCTCGAAAAGTTGAGGAAGGATCAAAATGCACGCCTTCTTTGCGACGTTTCTCTTTTCGTCCCGCGTGGAGGAAGCTAACGATTCCCCTATTTGATTGGCATCAGTCAATCGTAACGATAACGACCGCAACGTCTTCACAAACATCATCCCTCGAATTCGAACGGTTTCTTTAATATCATCTGCAACTCTGAACGCAATCGTCCATGCCTCTGCGAGTTTTTTCTCTACGATATCAAACGTCTTGCCTGCACCGCCGCTCGAGAACAACTCTGCCAATGCTTCCGCGGCGGATTGACGCACGCGCCATTCGCGCGAAGAGCAATCGAGAAGGAGACGTTCGCAAATTTGATCGAACATCTTCACCGATAAATCAGAAGCGACAACCATTTTATTGTCATCATCACTTTTCTTCTCTTTCTCAGCCGCGACAAGGGTTTGCCACGCCGCCTCGGCGGTTTCTCGCATGTTTAAATTGACGTCCTTCCGTAACCGATATAATCGAGGTGCGAGTTGTTCGCTGTGCGCGGATAACGACATGCCCGCTTTCTTTGCAATTCTAGCGATACCAGCACCCGCAGAGGCGGCGCGATTAACTTTCTTCTGGTGGTTCGAAATCTCCATGAATTTATACAACAAGTCGGGTTGTCCGATATCAGACACGACCGAACAGAGTTCTTTGTACGTGCTCAACATAGAATCGCCTGCATTGCCACCACCACCACCACCACCACCACCATTGTCACTAGTCGATGTCTTCTTTTCTTTCGCTTTCGCTTTCAACGCGTCGTCGCCAGTCAAGTTTAAACCGTCTTGGAAAACAACCGTATCGTCCTCGACTTTCGACATCGCGCGTTTCTTGCCTTTATTGCTCGTTTCACCACTCAAAGCTTTGGTGAGATTTTCGAGCAAAGTCGCTTTGCTCGCTTCGTCTCCTCGATCGTATAACGCGGATAAACCAGTTGAGGCCATTTCTTGGGTGGTAGTATTCGTATCGCCGAGTGCCGCTAAGAGCGCTTCGTGCGCGTCATCGAAACGGGACTCGAGCAAAGGGATGGTGTTTATTTTCGTGCCTTTCTTCGCGTTCGAGTCCTTGTCGTTCGCATCAACCGCGTCGTCCGAAACTATGGATGCAGAGGAAATGGACGGATTCACAAGAGAACAGAGCACAGCCGTTGCGCCACACCGAATCTCTTCGCGTGAACTAAACAAGAACCCTACTTTGGACTCTCCTTCCTTACCGTCGTCGTCGAATAGATATTTTAATATTATTTCGCGAAGAGCGTTTCGGTTACCAACGGTAGCGTCTGTTGACTCTTCACCATTACCTATTTTCACAGAGGGTGTTGTCGCTTCAGTGCCAATATCCATAGAATCAGAATTTGGCTCTTTTGGCGATTCAAATAACTCATCAACCTCGCGGTCAATGTCGCGGACAAACGGCGTCAAACTCGCGTCGCCGCCATCCTCGCTCGCAATATCGGTGCTCAAAACGAGATCAGATTCGCCATAAAACCCGAACTTTATAGAATCCGCTACTGCAAATCGAACGTCGTCTTTCTTTACCGTGAGTAATGAGAAAACTTTCTCAACGAGTGGTTTCGCGGCATCGAGCGATGTTGCGATCGTGGCGCCGCGGCGAAGCGCACATCCGGCGGCAAAAGCGGCCGAGGCGGCAACTTTCGGTGCAGCCGCTGCGCGATCCATGGCTTGCGACAGCGCAGCAATATCATCGTGCGATATGACGAAGTTATTGTTCGAAGTGAACAATGTTCCCAAACACTCGCATCCTGAAATACCTAGCATGACTTCTTTCGAAGGCGCGTCTGTTCGGGGCACGTTGAGTACAGCCTTACGAAAAATGGACTTCGCTAACTCGTAGCGTTCTGGTGTAAACATGCTCGCAGACTTCATTTCTTTGGTTGCCGTAGCTATCAACGCACTCAAAGATCTCAAAGCACCGTCGGCAAGCTCCGCGCGTAAGTTAGAGGCTGCCGCCGCGTCGCTTTCGTTCAAAGCGACTGCTTTTGAAGCGGTCTCCAAGAAACCGGAAACGAGTGCCTCGACGTCGCTCTCTGTGAACGAGTTCAATTTTAACATAGCCCCTATTAGATTTGCAGATGCCTTTCGCGTGATCGCGTCGTCCGTAGCGGAGAAAAATTTTGCGGCGCGAAGGTAGTATTGATAATTATCCTTCTCGTTCGCCATAGAAGAAGAACCTTCCGCTTTGTGCGCCGAAAACAGAACATCGCGAAGTTCAATCAAGGCGAGCGAGGCGAGTCTCGGTCCACTCGTCCTAAGCAAACAGTGCTTCAAGAATCGTCGATAACTTGCGCTGGTGCTAGCATCGTCGGCACCTCTGTTCATATGAAATCGACGACTTTGTCGAAGAAACTTCAAGAGCGCAAACATCACCTTTTCCGGAAGCGGCGATTGGTCATCTTCTCTTTGCGGATCTTTCGCGAGGAGCGTATTCTTTGATTCCGCTCGATCGAGCATGCGCGCAACGGTTGAATATCCATCCATTTCCCCTTCCTTTCGTAAAATGAGCGCCGAGCGAGCGGCATCGCGAATGTCCAGCTCAGGACGCGCGCAGTTCAACGCGCACGCGAAACGCACGGCAACTGAATCGAATCGGAAACAATTTTCACTCCCGGCGAATCGGAGCGCGAGAAGTAACGCCGATTTCGCGCCCGGCGGCGTAGCTTTACCCTCACCAGTGGCATCCGAATAACTCGCATCTGATGATGCGAAAGTAGTAGAGGCATAACGTTCTAAAACTCCCGCGACGACGTATTCCATGGCTAATTTTTCACCCTCTTTGACGATGGAATCCTCTTCGCACGCGCGCAACAACGCGCGGCCACACTCAACGATAGAACTTCGAGTGTGTGAATCGTATTCGTTTTCAATCTCGGTAAGAACGCGCTTGAGGAACTCGACCGAGTCGATGCTGCTCTTTGAAGAAGCACTCTCTGCCATCATCATATCTTGCGAAGCCTTGATCAACTCTGGCGCGCGTTCGATGAGATGCCCGAGCGATTGAAAACAGAAACCTTTCAATTCCATGGCGCGGATTCGTTCCGATGTCGTCATAGTAGCCGGTGAGGACGTTTCTAAAGTATCGAGAGTTATCAAACACGTCTCGAGAAGTTTTGGTGCGGCTTTTTCAAGAATGTCTTTCTCGGCGTTCCGTAAAATCCACGCGGAAAATTCCATCCCGGACGCTCTCAATTGCTTCGAACGCGGATTATTCAAAGACGACGAAACAATCTCGACGTTTTGCGGGAACAAGTTCGCGCTGCGTTGCGAACGCGATAAAACGCGACGCAAAATATTGGACCGAATTTCATCGCTCGCCGGCTGCACTCGGATTTCTCTAGGAACATCCTCGCTATCGCCAAGAAACCATCGAAGTTGGTGCGTTATGAACGCTTCGTTATCGGCGTCTAAATCCGGATGCGCGCCGTCCACGCCGCACCGTTTCTTTAAAACCGTCTCGCCGTATGAACGACACGCCTCGGACGCGTCGCATGCCAACGCTAACGCGACCGGAAAGAGTTCTTCCGCAGATACGATATATTTCTTCACCGTCCTCAGTAATTCCACTTGCATGGCATTTTCATCCTCTTCTTCTCCTCCTCCGGTTGTTTCGTTTTCCTTTTTGTCTTCCTCGTACACGCACGCCTCGGCTAAAAATTCCAAAAGAGCTTTCTTTCGTTCCGCTAAAGACTTTAAATCGACACCCATGCGCCATCGACCGGCGCTAGAACTCGATGCAGACTCTCGCGCTTTCATTCGCGCCTCCTTATCGCTCACCGCGACGTCGCCTAAAATCTCCTTCATTAAACTTTCGCTCAATCCGGGTCCCGGTCTGTTTTCGTCTTCTTCGTCCGCCGGCGCCGCCGCACCGCCCGACGGAATCGCGTTCCCAGCCAACCTCGCTACGCCGCTCACAAACGCCTGCTCTCTCGCTCTTCGCATCTCCGCACTCGCCAACTCCACGTCCACACCACTCCCGCTCGTCGTCTTTGCCAAATTCGGTTGGTATTGCGCCGTCGCTAAAACGTGTCGCAAAAACCGTTTCCTCGTTCGCGCGTTGGACATCCACTTCGCGCTGTTCCCAATCGACCATCGTTCTTTCACGTTCTCTTCGCCGATGACATCCACCGCCACTCTCAGCACCTCTTGCACCGTCTTCTCGTCCTCTATCCCTCCATCCGCACTGAAAAGTGCCTCCAACAATCTCTCCGCCGACCGTCGTTTCGTCTCGTGCGACGCTTTGCTCCGTTCAAACGCTTTCTTCGCGTACATCATCCCGAACGTCCTCACCAATCCGTTCTCTCGACCGCTTTTCCCTAACACCACCTCAATCACCCCCTCCAACGGGAACTCAATCTCTTTCAAACCGTTCGTTCGTTTGTTCACGTGCGTCAACAACTCCACCGTTTTCGTTTTCGTCCTCGCGTGCGTCGAGGACAGTTGCGCGAGCACCATCGGCAAAAGTTTCGATAAAGTCTTCTCCAGTTTCGAGTCCTCGAGTAAAGAGAGTCTCGTTAACGCGACGTCGAGTTGCGCGCACTCGCGCTGCTCTTCTTCGTTTGTCGTTGTTATTCCTTCTCCTCCGCTCATATTTTCCGTCTTCTGTCGTCGTCTCGATTTGATGAGGATGATGATGACGAAGCAAAACAAAGGCACAAGGACGTGCGCAATTTTTATGAAGAAAAGGAGAAAAATATCTCGCGAAAAAAAAAAAGAAAAAAACGGCTGCTTTTTCATTTTCGCTAAAAATATTATTATTTCTTTTTTCTTTCGTTTGACGAACGCTTGAGAGTTGGTGCGCTCTTGAATAAAGAACTTTGCTCTAAAACGCGCGAAGCGACGTGGAGAGAAGATATACACACACATAATAATGGGGCAAAAGTGTTCGGCGTTGTTGAAAGAGAAAGAGGAGGAGGAGGAGGAAGAGGAAGAGGAGGAAGAGGAGGAGGAAAAGTCGTTCTCGGGGAAACCTTCTTCCTCGAACTCTTTTTTGGAGGTGAGAAAAGACTTTCTTTGGTTTTCGAAAGAAGGCGCGGTGGTCTCGAAGGACGACGACGACGAGGAGGAGGAGGACGACAAGAACGCGCGAGAGGAGCGGGCGCCGTTTTTTTACCAGGACGAAACGGAGGAGAAAAGAGGAGGAGACGAGAGCGCACCGCGCGTGGTCGGGAACGTATCCCTCGTCGTCCAAGAAGAAGAAGAAGAAGAAGAAGAAGAAGAAAAGAAAAAGAGGCAAAGAGTGGGGAGTAAATCAAAGAGGTTTCGATGGACGGTAGGGGAGAAGGAGTTGCGAGAGGCGACGCAAAATGGCGACGGCGAGGTCATATCGACGATTTTTGTCGCAGATGCGCATCGCGAGTTTCGATTGGCGCTGAAAAATTCGGTCGAAGTAGAAGGCGGCGCGGCGAAGGCTTTGGTATCGGCGAGGCTGGAATGTTGCCCGCCGCCGTCCTCGAAAGCGGCGAACGCGGTGGACGTTGCGGCGACGATGCGCGTGTCTTTGGAGTTTTCGACGAAAAGAGGTGAAAACGGTATCAACGACGAGAGTAGAGCATCAATCATACTGCGCGAAGCGTACACGAGACAGGTGTTGAATCAAGGCGAATGTCTCGTTTTGCGCGATTTTTTCAAGAGCGACATCGCCGAGAGCAACGCGACGAAGCTCACTACCACGAAGAAAAAAGCAACGACGAGTACAAAAGATAGATTTCAACTCGTATGCGAGGTGGATTTTGACTCTCTCGATTCAGTCCCGAGCGAACGCGATGATGAAGACGATATCAACACCTTCAACTCTTCCGCAATCGTTGCGTATTGCGTCTCTCTTTCGCCTCTCCTTTTCGTCTTTGAAAACTTCCTTCACGAAAGCGAGTGCGAATTCTTGCGAACGCTCGCGGATAAAGATTTAAAACGATCGAGAGTGACCGATGGGAAACTTTCCAACGGGCGCACGAGCTCCTCGTGTTTTCTCATCGGTGCAAAGGGCAAAGAAGATGTAGTGAAAACGATCGAAAGACGCATGTTGGATGCGATTCGCAGTACGCCGGTGTTGACGACGAGACGGTTCGATACGCTGAAATTAAAAGGTTCGGAGCCAATGCAGATCGTCCGGTACGGTAAGAACGAAAAGTACACGAGTCATTTCGACAACAAAGCGGGATCATTTCGTCGAGTGGCAACGTTCATGTGCTATTTGAGCGACCAGTGCGAAGGTGGATGCACGAATTTCCCAAAGGCCGAACCGCTTTTCTTGGAACCGTCTTTCGATGAGCACGGGGCGTTCAAGCCTTTTGGAAGGAAGAAGAAAACCGTCGCATCTGAGCAACACGGAGTTAAAATTCACCCGAAACTCGGTCGCGCCATTTTATTTTTCTCCATCTCCGAGGAACCGTTCAGAGAAAATCCGCTCTCGCTGCACGAAGGGCAAACGGTAAGAAAAGGCGAGAAGTTCATCTGTACGAAATGGTTGACGAGAACCGAAGAGAGCGAAAACGAGGAGGACGATTTCGTGTCTTCAGACGAAGCGGACGCGGATTGATAGAGACGTTGTTTTCAGCGCGAAACCAGGAATAAGAGAGACAGAGAGACGCGTACATTTAAAGCAAAAGTTGTACTTTTAATTCCGATTAGTATTGAATTGTATATTTCCAAAATTAATTTTCTAAAGATCTTAGTAGACGCGCATCTTTCCTTCCACCATCGCTCATATTTGAGTACTGGTGTCGGCTGTGTCAGCCATCGAGCGCACCGTGTGTATATTATATTTTACAGGTACAAAACTTTCCCCTCCCTCTTTTCTACATCTTTTCTTTCTCTATGTAAAATGAAACGTGATTAGGAATCCTTGGACTTTTTACTTTTCTTCTCGTCGCTACTCGAGTTGTCTCGTTCTCTCTTGCTCTTCTTGTCCTTCTTCTCTTTCTTTTCTTTCTTGCTCTTCTTCTCTTTCTTATCTTCCACGACCACGTCTTTGTCTGGATTATACGCCTTCTTGGCGGCGATAACGGCGCCGTCGCGGTCTTTATCCAACTTTTTGTTCTCGTTGTTCATCTTCGTCACGCCGCTGGCGTCGCCCAAAGTTTTACCCTCCAACTGACGCAAGCGCGCTTCCACTGTCGCTCTGGCGTTAATACCAATCGTCGCTTCCGTCTCTTCCCCGAGCGCATCCACTCTCGTCGCCAACGAACACTTTGCCGCCAAAACTCTCGAAATCTTTCCTTTAAATTTCGGCGCAGCTTGCCCGATTAAACTCGCGTGGTAAATCAAACCGTATTTCGGCGTATCGTGTTTCGTTTTTAACGCTCTGAACAACGCCTTCTCCGCGCCTAGAATCTGCACCGTCGAGGCTGGCTGTTTCGCCAGGTTGATCAACGAACCAGCGTGTGAAATCAATCTCGCGCCAACCAATTCGCCAACCAACACCGTTAAATTCGGCGCGATGGCGTTCATTCTCGCCTTCAAATACTCCGACAACTGCGCCCGGTATTCGCTCAACGAAATCACTTGGTCCGCCAACTGACCAATGTTATCCAAGTCTGTCGGCGCAATTTCCGTTCCCATAGAAATTACTGACGCGTCTTTGATCTCATTCTCCACGTCTTCGTCGATGGTATCGATGCCGCTAAAATCAATATTCGCCGCGTTGGCGCGATCGCCCATCAATTTTGCAGCCTTTGCGTACGCGTAGTTATCCGAAATAATCTTCGTCAACTCCGGAAAGTGCCATCCGTACCACTCTCGCACTCGCATCGCGTACGTGTTCAATTCCTTATCCAACTCGTCCAACAACCCAATCGCTTGCACGACCATCGTGTCCACCTTCTCGGGAGAAAATTTCAGCTTATATCTCGACAAAGAGTGCGACAAACCCAACGCCATCGGCGCGATATCCGCGTCGGTTAAACCACCAATCAACTCATTCAATTGAGATCTCACCCCTCGCATCAACTCCATCACGTTGTTCGAATACACGCACTCGATCCCCAATTTTTCTTTAATAGCCACCCCGAGTTTAGAATCCGCAATCGCCAGCGTTTCATCCTTCACGTGCTTTTTCAAAAACGTCTTCAACGACTTCCCGACTTTAGACTCCACCATCGTCGCCGCTGCCGCTAACGCGTCCGTCGTGTTTTCAAACTTCCCGAACGCTTTCATCGAGACCACTTTCTTGGCCGATTCCGCGCTCGAAAATGATTTCGCCAATGCCTTTATTATTACGAACGCGTCGCAAAATAGAAGAGTTTTTGTGTTTAAATTGAGAGAATTTTTTGTCAGCAAAACAGAGGAGGAACCAATCGATTTTAGGAGTAAATAGTATTCTCTCTCACACTACCGCTCTTAACGACGCAGCAGCCATCACTCGTGAGCGAGAGAGAGGGAGAGAAGACAAACGAAACGAGCGCGGAATGCGACGAGCTAGTCGCGGAGTACAAAGAAAAAGTTACGCTCCGCGTCGAGAAGCGGATTCAAAAAGGAATTTTCTGTTCGTTAATTGCCCCCACGAGACGAATGAATTGGCGGCGGGAAAACAAAACACACGCATCATCATCATCATCATCGTCGCAAAAGAAGAAGAAGAAGAAGAAGAAGAACAAACAGAGATAAACGCACATCGATATCTTTCAACTTATCCTCGTCTTTGACTTTGAACAAGGAGTACCCCGCCGGGGTTTCGAATAAGAGCAGCATCTTCTAAGAGTTCGTGTTGTATCTCGCGAGACTCTCGTTCTTTCTTTTAATGGAGAGAGGCGAGAGAGGGATCCAATGCGACCCGTTTCTTTTGTAGGGTTGGACACCCTAAACATGTTGTGTGTGCGCGATATTTTTTTCCAACGACCAAAATCACTCCATTCGCTTCACCGTCATCATCATCACCTTGTAACGTTCAGTAAACATGTCGTCATCCAATAACGACCACCACGCGAATACGAATAACGTAATCAGAGACGGTTTGAATGCGATAAACAACTACTGGATGTCCATTCCAATCCCAGACGCCTTTCGCGCGTTAATTACCGTCCTCGTCTTCCGGAACATTTTGTTCGCCATTCGACGGTACTTCTTCGGCGACGAACGAGAACTCTCCTCTCGGAACGGAGGTGATAAAGGCCTCGTCGTCGAGTGCGAATCGCTCGAGCAGGTGGAAAAAGAAATCGAAAAAGCGAAACGGAGAGAGAAAGCGGTCGCGATTGATTACGGCGCGACGTGGTGCCCACCCTGTCGAAGAATGAAGCCAATCTTTGCGAAAATGTCCAGGGAGTTTCGAGACGCGTGCGCGTTTTTAGCCGTGGACGTGGACAAAGCGAGAGACGCCTCCATGGCGGCGAAGATTCAGTGCATGCCGACGTTTCAGTTTTACATGAAAGACGGCGAAAAGTTGGACGAGGAAGTTCAAGGTTTGGACGTCGGGAAGTTACGGCGAATATTGACGAAAGATTTAGGTTGCCGAGCGAGCGAGGAGGAAGAAAAGGAAGAGAAAGAGAACGCGAAGATAATAGCTCAGCCCGGGCCGGGTACGATCAAAGATAAAAAGACGAACTGATGATTCGAGCGAGGTTGGTCACAAAAATGTGTTCCTTTGAGAGCTCGCTCGCGCGTCGGCGCGCTTTTCGCGCCCCTTGTACTAGTTAAAATTTGCCAGCACTTTTGAGAAAAGAGGTCAAAATGCAGTTCAAATTTACCCCACAATTCAAACACCTTTGCGCGCGCAAAACCTTCTTTTCTTACTCCCATCACCGTCTCAAAATCGTCTTTGTTTCGACTTTCAGTAAAGGCGATCTCACCGTAGTGCTCTCTCGAAATACGCGCTTGAATTGTGTTCTCGTTGTTCTCGCGCTTGAAAAGCGTTCTTCGTCGCGCTGAGAAAATGACTTCCCTGTCGACCGCCTTCCCGGAACGGATCCTCGCTCGGGCGATCGCGTTCCTCTCCCTCCTTCTCCTCCTCCCGAGCGAGAACAACTTTTGTCCGTTTTCGTTCGCGCGAGCGGCGGTACGGAGCGAAACCTGGCCGTTGGGGATATACAAGAACCAAACGATCGCGTTCAAAAACTTCAACACGGACGACGACAGCGGAACCACCAACAACGAAGGCGTCGGGGAAATTATGTTCGAAGCGAGTGTCACCTCGTTGACGAAGGGAGATTTGATTTTAGGGAGCGCGAACCACGCGAGCGCGTCGGACGGGACGCACACGGTCGGGGCGAAAATTCTCGCGTTGCAAGCGCAGCTCGATGCGATCACGACGGAAGTGCTCGGACTGACGCCTCCGTCGCCACCTCCTGCGCCGGGGATGTTTTTTACGGCGGTGGCGCTGAGCGACGACGGGGGGCAAGTGACGGTGGATATCGGGGAAACAGCGTTCAACGAAGCATTTCAGCTTTGTCCGCTCGTGAAATACGTTCGAAATGGTGCAGACCACGCGTATTATCATCGCATCACAGATATTCCGTCGAACTTTGACGCGTATTCGTTGTTCACGTACACGTGGAAGGACACGAACAACGTGCTAGGCACGGATTTTGATCTCTTCGATACTTTAGACGACTTACGCTCCAGCGCCAACAAGTGGCAATTTTGTAACTACAACGACCCGGACGTGGGGTTTCCGAGAGATTGCGGCAAAGAAACGGGTGTTGCCGACACGTGGTTCTCCATGCCCGGGGATCGATACAACGCGAGAGGGTTGGAGGGCGGCGCTTCGTTCGAGATGTGGAGCGGTGGCGGCTGCCCAGGAATGGTGGATCCGATTCCGTCGGCAAGTTGGACACAGTTCGTTGAAGAATGCTTAGCGGAAAATGGTGCGAAATTCACCGGTGAATGCACTGAGTGGGCGTCTACAAATAATTACGGGACGATGCCGAGGTGGGACACGAGTTTGGTTGAAGATATGAGTTCCACTTTTACTGGAAAAGACGCCTTTAACGGCGACATTTCGAAGTGGAACACAGAAAAAGTGACTAAGATGAATGAAATGTTTTCTTCCGCTTCTGCGTTCAACCAAAACATTGGGAATTGGAACACAGCGCAAGTGAATGATATGTATGATATGTTTTATTCCGCTTCTGCGTTCAACCAAGACATTGGGAGTTGGAACACAACGCAAGTGACTGATATGAGTAGAATGTTTGCTCAGGCTTCTGTGTTCAACCAAGACATTGGGGGTTGGAACACAGAAAAAGTGAAATGGATGGATAATATGTTTAATTCCGCTTCTGCGTTCAACCAAGACATTGGAAATTGGAACACAGAAAAAGTGACTGATATGTCTTATATGTTTTCTTCCGCTTCTGCGTTCAACCAAGACATTTCCTCGTGGACGGGAACGGCAGCGACAACGGCGCAATCTAACATGTTTCTCGGAGCGACTGCATTTGAAGCGAAATTCGCGTGTGCCGACGCCGTCACCGGTCCGGCGAGTTCGTGCGATACGATTAAAAGTACTTGGTTAATCACTGCTTACTCGTATCTTGGTGAAGGCGAGTGTCGTCAATCTGATGGCAGTTACCCAATAAAATTCTCGAAAGGCTATTACGATTTGAACCCTCACACGAGCGGTACTAATGCTGAGCAAGCTCTGGACCGATGTAAGGCAAAGTGTTTCGCATTCGCGTGGTGTTTAGCTGCCGAAGTTGTACTTCGGGATATTTGGGATACACCTGAGTGTCGATTAATTACGGATTGGAACGCTTATGTTGTTGAATCGACGAATACATTCCAAAACAATCAATGGGGAGGTACGCAAAGTATAGATGGTGAAAATTATCAGACGTATTGCAATGGTGGCTCGTCCCCGTGTAGCTCTTCAAATGTTTTCGATGGAGGGAAACTCAACAGTCGAGATGGATACCACTGTTACATAAAGACTGCTTCGATATGATACGATATAAAATACGAGTTTGAAGTTACTTACTGTTATTACTTTACCCCTCCTGTTATTACTCTTTCCAACCTTTCCACCAGACTATTATATTACACTCGCCATTGAATGTGTGCACTCTAATCAAAAGGCGTCGGGAACTCTTTTGCAAAAAACGCCTATTTTTTATCTCGAGAAAATACAACGCGTATTCCATCTCATTAAAAAAACTCTCTCCCGTACGTCACCTTCTCCTTCGAAAAGGCGGCACATTCCACGCGAACAATCCTACGCACGCGACCGCACTATGAGCATGGAACGATCTATGTCCGAGCACGGGGTCGTCAACCATCACCATCAAATTCGTTCGACGCAAACGTTCGACGACGATACCGCGAGAAATATGAGCAGAGTTGAGGCTGTTTCTTTCCAACGAGAAAGCGGTGAAAGAGAAGAAGAAGGAGAAGAAGACGAGGAAGAACAGCAGCAGCAGCAGCAACAACAGCGAGACGTAATCGAGGTCCCGCGAGGTTATCGACGACCGCGACGCGCGTTGATGCGTCAAATCCCCGTGAGTGACCGTCCGACGAGTAACGGAACGAGAGAACGCACGAGCAGAGGACGACGCGAACTCGAGTTTGCGAGAAGCGAGTATTCGAACTTTGCAAAAGTATCGATGAAAGTTTTCGCGTGTGCGGTGTTGGCGGCGTTCGCTGGACTGTTATATATCACTACGCACGAGTTCGGGCACGCAGCAGCGTGTGCGTTGACGAAAGGCCATCGAGTGGTTAAGATTTCGATATTGTCCGTGACGATATTTGAAAGGCCCATAGCGATTGACGAACCACCTCGGGAAGCATCAGATAATGATAACGACGATGGCGACAAGAGCGGTGAAGAAGAAGATGACGCCATTATTACACCAATTGGAGACGAATATCGTTCGCGCGGTATTCAAAGTACTACCGGCGTACAAGACGAGCAAAACAGAGCTCCATCGAAGGTTGGGTATACCACTTGCGCGACCATACAAACGTATACCACTGACATATTTTTAATCGATCGAAAAGAGGCATGGATTAAAGTTTCTGGGTACCTCTCTACGTTGGCATTGCAAATAATATGTGTCAACGTCGCGCTATTTTTCAATTCTATCATTGCGGCGTCCTTTATGTATCCCGATACGTTCTTTTACGCCTGGAAACGATACCCGAATGAGGTGCAAGAGGGGTTTTCCGTTTTAATGTTTAACAAAGTTTTGCGAGAACGTCTCGAGCTTCCACCAGGAGTATCCTTCTCTAGCGAGGTTAGTGATTTTTCGAACAAGTGGGACTCGAAGAATACCGCGTTGTCGTATATGCTAACTGGTATTGGCGTCACATTGTTGTTTTGTCAAATGGTCGTGTTCGCCGTGGTCAGCGAGAAAAAGTTTCAACGACGTCTTGACTTGGAAGAAGAAAGGGATCGATTGCCGCCATTACGAATACCGCGAACGAGAAGTGGTGTGTGATATAAAAGAATAGTAATAGATGCATTCGAGTCAATATTAAAATTAAAGAATGCGTGCTGAGAGTATCAGCAGTAGTAGTAGTAGTAAAAGTAGTAATATCATCGTCTTTTTTGATACGCTCGCGCGATGCGCTAAAAATACGCGAGCGCTCATTTTGGTAGTATCGTCGTAAAGTAACATCTTTCTCGCGTGATCTTTGTTTTCGTCGTCGTATACTTTCAATATTTATTTTTCAGCTTGCTTCAAAGCGTCCAAGAGTGCGGGACAACGATTTCCCCGGACGGATCCTTGTTGTTCATCTTATCGTCTTCGCGTTCGACAATGACACTCATCGCTGCGTAGCCAATCTTGGCCAATTTCAACACTTTCTCTCTTAAAACTTCGTGTAATTTTGGCGGGCAGCACGACGCGTCACCACAACCAACCATTACCATCTCTTCTGCGCACGTTTCGATTGCGTCGTTAAAGATTTTATTCTTCAAGGACCAGATGTCCTTGGATTTCACGGCTGAAGCGATGTAGTTTGTGACTCGGTTGATATCGCGCTGAAAAATCTCGCCGCGTTGGAACAGCTTTGAAACCGCCGATGAAAGCTTTTGGAACTTTCTCGCGTTGTTTCGTTCGATGCGAGCAGTTTTGTTATGTTTTTGCTCTTCAGATTTGGTAAGCCAGGAAGCGAATCGTTGTTGCATATCCGTTTTGAACGCGCGCAAAGCGTTATCGATTATTCTCTCTTCTTTTTCAACGCCGGGCGACGAGTTGGTTCGTCTTTGACTTACCCGGCGAGCAGAGAGACGAGACGACGACATCGACTGTGCACTTTCTATTCTCTTCCGTTTCTTCGTCGATGAGTTTGTCGCCTCAGCTGCGCTTCTTGCCATGAAAAACAAAACGAAGCTATCGTCCCAGTATTCGATGAGTCGCGTCACGATCTCGTCGCGATAGACGTCAAAGACGTTTCTCGTATCGTTCATTGTCGACGAGTTCAGTGCGTCCAGCCCCATCCGAAATGCGTCCGTAGATCGTAACGTCTGTCTTCTTATTCTGGACGATAACGCGATGTCCTCTTCTATCCCGAACATAAACAAGGAGGTCATCGAAATGTTCTGATCGAAATACATCGTCGCATCGTCACCTCGCGAGTAGTCGAGATGTTGCATCATACACGAGCCTCCGATTTTCGTGGCAAACATGTTCGATTCAAAGAACGGATTTTCTCTCCCACGATCGCCGAAATGACTCAAATGCGAAAAAGCTGCCAGATTGGTGGTAGTTTTCGTACTCGTGGCGGATTTCTTTTGAGCGCTGCCTGGGATGTCGAGTAAGTTCACCGACTGGAACGTCGCGCAATGTTGCGTGAGTAAAGCTAAGAGCGCGGAGGCCTTTTCCACGATAACGCGATTTGTTACCGTAGGAGGAAAAAATCCATTCTCGTCTTCACCATCGTAGTCGTCGTCGATTTCAGTGTCCATTGAAACGTCGTTATTATTGTTGTCGTTGTTGTTGGTTCTTCTCGCGGTGCCGTTGACGATATCGCCGTGTACAATTTCATCGTCCTCGTTGTCCATCTCGTGAATATTTTCGTCGTCGTCCACACAGCAAAACGTTCTCTGCTCGATTTTCTCTTCTCGTGCCAAAGTAATAGTGGCGTTTGCCGTCTGTTGTTTGAAAGCCGCGTTGCTTTTCTCTTCGCTTTCGATGTCTTCTTTGAAGGCGACTTGAATCATTTTTGAAACGCCTATTTTAATGCGTTTCCAAGCCTCCTCAGTCGCGACGGATGTTTCATGCGGTTTTTTCGTATCGATACGTTCGGTGAGATGCGAAAAGTCTGGCGTTCCGAGACAGAAGTGCACAAACGTATAAATACGAGCGTCGCAAATGGAATCGAGTGCGATTTTCCAATCGAATAGTCGTTCGTCGTTCGTCGTATCTTCGTCGTCGCTGTCGTCTATGTCGTTTTCGAACGCGCCGTCTTGTTGAAACGCAGCTATTTCCTCGTCGTAATCTGCTGGGGCATTGAAATGAAACGCATCAAACTGGTGCGGTGTCCCAAACGGGTCGTCGTCACGCGTGTCCGGATCTTCGTCTCCATCAACTTCGGCACCGTCTGTCTCTTCCTCCTTCTTTCGCCTCTTCTCGCGTTCTTGTTCAAGCATTCGTCTCACTTCCTCCTCTCCCGTTCTGTCTCTAGCCTCTTTAGTCGTTCGAAACGTCTGCAACTCCTTCTCCAACACGATCGCTAAGGTCTCGCCGATGTCCTCCGGCGACCACTTTTCAACAACCGCTCGTAAGTTTTCGCACTCCCTTCTGAGCGCGTCGCCCTCGATAACTGAAAACTCTTTCTCATCCTCGTCGTCCAGTTCGTTATTCCCTTCGTCGTCATCTTCTTCAACATACAAATCAATCCCTTCTTCCTCCTCCTGTCCATCTTCGCGTTCTTCCTCTTCATCTTCCTCCACACCTGCAACTTCCGCGTACTTTCTCTCGGTCGCCTTCGTCAACTGTTTCAACCGTCTCAGACCCATCGGTAGCTTCGCCATCTCCGAGACCCGGTCCTTTCCTCTCCTTCCGCACTCGGAAGAGTTCAACAACCCGGCGACTAAGGTCCCTCGCATGTGCTTCGAAATCTCGCACCTCTCCGCCATCGATTTGACGTACAGTTGCACGTCCTCGTCCGTCGCTTCGGCGAAAACACCCCTCGCGGAAGTTTCCTCTCGAAAAGGAGAGAAATACACCGCTTTTTGCAAAAGCTGCTTTTTGCCGCTTTTCTTCGATAACTCCTTCGCGCACTTCGAGCTCTCCTCGAACAAGCCTTGTCTGACCCACCTCGCTAGCTCCTTGTTCTCGAGCATGGTTAAGTGCGCTTTCGATTTCACCGGTAATTTCGAAACGATGATCACGCCGACGTCTATCGGCAACGACGCGAGAGAGGACTTGGCGTCGTTTTTTGTTCTTTTTTCCTCGTCTTCTTTCAGAGTCGCCGAGGACGGTATCGGTCGGCGACTGCTTCCTCCCACGAGGAGCGGCGGCTGCAACCCAAAACATTCACCGAAACGTGATTTTCGAGGCGTATTCGGCGAGAAGTGCGAGAAAGGCACGTGTGCGTCGCGCATCGTCGGTCGCGTAGGTCTGTGTCGCGCGCGTTTCGAAGAGCGAAGAATAAGTATCGCGCGCTTTTTTTTGAGGAGCAAAAAGTGCTCACTTTTCAGACAAAAGAAGTTTGTCATACCCCTCTTCTTCGTCTTAAAATTTTCCTCTTTTCGAAGACCTACTCTTTAGTATTAAAGTCTCTGGTGTCGCGATGAGTAGTAACGCAGGACAAAAGTGTGCACGCGTGTGTGCACGCGTGTGTGCATGTGTGTGTGTGTGTGTGTGTGATAAATTAAAAAAAATGAAGGACGATACGTGTCTCTTTTTCTCTCTAGTTCTCGCCGTTCTCCCTCTCTCTCGTTCTCTCCTCTTTTTTTCTTCTTCTTCTTCTTCTTTAAAGTTCTCCTAAACTGGCTAACGAACACGATTTCGCTTTTTCTATGAACGCCTCTTGCGCTTTACCGGCGTTGCTGTTATCTCCAGACCAAGCTTTTAACGCGGACGCTTGCAACGCTCTCCCGTAACTATACGAAAGCGTCCACGGGAACGTTTTGTCGGACTCCTTTTGCATCTTGTGCATTAAATTCAACCTTCGACTGGCCGCGTCTTCGGATTGGCCGCCGGATAAGAATAAAATCGCCGGCACTGCCTCTGGCACGCACGCTAACAACACCTCGTTGGTATACTCTGCCACTTTTAAGTCGTCTTTTTCCGACTCTTCGTTCCCGCTTCCCGGCGTCACCATGTTCGGTTTCAAAACCATCAACTCCAAATTCACGTTCTCTTTGTTCAAATGCTCGAAGACTTTTGTCAACACGTTCTTCGTCACCGTCTTCGACACCTCCACGTCGTGCTTACCATCCGGCACAATTTCCGGCTCCACGATCGGTACTAACCCGTTCTCTTGACAAATCTTGGCGTACTTCGCCAAACTCTTCGCGTTCGCCTCCACCGCGTCCGCGCTCGGCAACGCCTTCTCGACGTCAATCTTCAACACCGCCCGCCACTTTGCAAATCTCGCCCCGGCTTTATAGAACGCCGCGCACCGTTCGCCTAACCCGTCCATCCCATCCGTATCCGTCTCTCCGTCTCCGTCTTTCCCGACCGGTATCGTCGCCCCTTTATCCACTTTAATCCCAGGGACAATATCTTTCTTCCTTAAGATCTCCGTCAGCGTTTCCGTCCCGTCTTCGCTTTTCGCATATAACGTCTCCTCGAACAAAATAACCCCGGAGATGTACTTTTCCACCTCCTTCGCGGTAAACAAGGTCTCTCGCCAAAACCGACGGTTCGCTTCCACGTTTTCCACCCCGATCGATTGAAATCGTTTTCCAATCGTCCCGGTGGATTCGTCCGCCGCGAGGATGCCTTTCCCTGGTTCGGCGAGTTTCGCGCACGTCGCTCTCAACGCATCATCAAACCCTGTCATCATCGTCCGCGCTTCTCGTAAAGAAAGGCTTCTGCTGCTCGTGCGGCTTGCGCGCTTTAAAAGTGTGTGTTGTTGTTGTGTGCTCTTCTCGTCTCAGTGTTGTTCCTTTCCAAACAAAGACGCCGGTCATTAAAACAGATAAACCCTAAATTATCCGTTTTAAAATCAGTTCAAATCCAACACTTTTCTTTATAAATTGAGAACAACAACTCTCTCTCTCTCTCTCTCTCTCTCTCTCTCAAAATGTCCTCCTCGTCCTCCTCCTCCTCCGCGCGGTCGTCCGGGACGGTCGTCCTGGAAGAAACTCGAACCATCGTCGTGGAAACTTTACGTTCGGCCTTATTTTCTTCTTCTTCTGATGATGATGGGAAGAAGATGAGTTTTTTTTCTTTGTTGAATTCTCCCCAACGTTTTATGATGAAGAAGGACGAGAAGATGTTATTCCGCGAGCCTTCGCTCGATGTGGACGTCAAAGTCGTCTGCGTGCTGTCCGTGGCGTTGTTCGTTTTGAACAAAACGGTGAAAGTGTTCCTGGTGGAACCGATCGCGCGGAAGTGTTTAAATTCGTCCTCGTTGGGCGAAGAAGAGGACGATAAGAAAAATAAGAAGAAGACCAAGAGGAGGAAGGAGAGGATGATGAAAAAAGCGGTGCAAAAGTTCTCGCAATCCGCGTTAGAGGCTATGATTTATCTGAGTTTTTTTCTCCTCGGCTTGCGAATCGTGAAGACGCAGCCGTGGTTTTGGCCGTCGTTTAACTGGTGGAAAAATCAGACGAGCGATTCGCGAACGTCGGCGGATTTTAGAGGGTATTATTTGCTGTACGTGGCGAGGTACGTGGCGGAGATAATTTCAGTCGGATTAGAGTACGACAGGAAAGATAAGAGGGAGATGCTGTTGCATCACTTCTCGACGGTGTTTTTGATCGGGATATCGTACGCGTACGGGTTCACGAGAGTCGGGGGGATAATCATGTTGTTGTTGGACCCGGCGGACGTGCCTTTGCACGTGGCAAAGTTGTTCAAGTACGTCGCGGACGCGAGGAAGATCGAGTTGAATAAAAAGAGGAGCGGTAGAAGTAATAATAATAGGGCGATGGCGACGCAAAGAGCGATTACAGTCGGGAAGCGGTGTCAGTTTATGGCGGACGTTTTGTTCGGGGTGTTTATGGTGACGTTTTTTATCACCAGGTTGGTCATGTATCCTTACGTCGTTTACAGCTCGCATTTCGAATGCAGAAAGTTTGTGAACGTGGAAAGGAATTTGGCGTTACTGATTGGGTATTGGTCGTGCATAGTTTTGTTGTACATAGTCTTGGCGTTGCAGGCGTATTGGTTTTATTTAATTTTGAAAGTAGCGATTAAAGTCGTCACGAAAGGCGAGGCGGAAGACGTGAGAAGTGACGACGAGGGCGAGGACGAAGATGAGGACGATACCGAAGATTCCGACGATGAGAACGAGTTAGAAGGGAAGAAGAAAAAGTAAAAGGAATTCATCTAAAACTTCAATTCCCTCTCTTATGATTGTAAAGAACGAATACTATTGATTTGACTACCGTATATAAACTATCCTAAAATATATTACTAAGCTTTCCCGCACTGCGCGTCTACTGGCATGAAGCCTCTGCGATGCTTTTTGTTGCTATCTTCCTTACTTCCCGCGGATGTGCACAACGTGATTTTCTTCGATCGATCTAAATGTTCAATCAACATTTTCTCGCTTTCGAACGAGTGCACGTCCGTGCCAAACTTTCTCGCCGCCATGCCCGTGTAATAGTGGTAAGAAACCTCTTTGCTCGCTCCGTTTTCTCCAGCTCCAGCTACTTTGGTCCCAAACCCGTACGCGTTCACTTTGCCGCACAGCTGCATGGCGGCGTATACGGAAACCCATCCAGAACTGGGCGTGTTCCCACCGGGACCACCGGCGGATTCTACCCCAGCCGCGCACAATCTCGACCGATAATCAACCAACGTCTGTCGAATAATGTTAATCACTTTACTCGATAAAATCAGCAGCGTAATATCTGGTCTCCTTTTCCTCCAAAACTCGTGCATCTCGTTGAAAATCGTCGCGTCTACGCGCGTCAAAATCAACGTTACGTCCTTCTCCAACGGCAGGTTCTGATACCCCGGATCCCAAGGCGCGTACCCGTGCGAATACCTGTGCGACCACAACGAATTCAACACTCGAAACGTCGACTTTTTCCCCACGTGTAACTCGTACCCTTTCACCGGCGCCTGGTTCATCCGAAACACGACGTCGTGCGAGTCAATCGTGCCTCCAAACGACGCGTCCAAAAGCGTCCCCGAATTCCCCAACACGGCGCACCTCTTCCAACGGTACTTCTTCGCGATCGCCCCGGCGTTCGGAGGGAGCGCGTAGTACCTCTTTATCCCTCCAAAACCTAATCGTTTATAATTCTCTCTCGTGACGAACACGTCTTTCAACTGAATTCGATTCGTCGGTAAGCGTAAAGGCATGCGATGTAAAGACACCTCGTCGTCTTCGTCTTCGTCTCTTCCGTTGCCTCCTTTCTTACTACAATTGCCAGGGACACTCGCGAGTGCGCTCATCCACTCCGGTTCCTGTCGTAGCTTTTGCCGTGGAGGTTTCAAAATTTCCCCGGTAAAATCGTCCAATTGTAACGCGTACGATTCCATGTCGTTCTTCGTTCCGTCTTCGTCTTCGTTCACATCCATCTCGTCGTCTTTCTCCACCTCGAATTCCAACCTCACGTTGTTGTTCGCGTTGTCGTCTTCATCTTCTTCTCGCATCGCCGCAAACGCGTTCGTGGTACACAAAAACAAAAGAAGAAGAAGAAGGCGCGCGAAAAGGACGCGCGAAAGACGACCGCGAGGACGCGTCGTCATCTCTCTCCCTCCCTCTGTCTCTCTCTGAGACGATGATGATGCTTTTGGTCTGAGGAGAAACGTCGAAATCACAAGTTCGTGTTTTCGTTAGAAAAAGGGTGCGCGAGAACAACAACAACATCGAGGCGCCGCTTCTTCCCGCGAGAAAAAGAACGACGACGATGTCCCGTTCGCTGCTCTCTTCTTCTTCTTCTTCTTCGCGTCGTTGTTCTTCTTCTCGAATTTTCTCCTCAAAACGTCGTCATCAGCAGCAGCGGCATCAACGTCGTTTGGGGAAACGAAGACAAAGAAGGGTACCGCGCGCGAGGGAGAGCACTGACGATGACGACGATAATAACGACGACGAGAAAGAAAAAGAGCACGAACGCAATAATAAAAACAACGAGGACGATGATGATGTGTATTCCGTGTGCGTGTTAGGCGCGGGACCGGCGGGATTAACCACCGCGCTCGCGATGCAAAAAATGTTATCGTCGCCTTTAGATACGACAAGGAAACCGACGCTTTCGAAGAAGCTGAAAATAACCGTGTTGGATAAGAACCCGAACGCTTTGGACGGGAACGTAGGCGGCGGGTTTAACATCAACGGCGGCGCGGCCGTTCTGGAAAAGTTAGGGGTGTACGAGGAGGTGTTTTCGAAAAACGCGAACGCGTTAAGAGCGGTCTTGTCGAGACGGTGCGATATCGCTCGAACGCGCTTGTTCGAGGTGGATATCGAGAAGGAAGTGAGAGGCGATTTTTTAACGAACGCGAAAGAGTTGTTGGTGAACGAAAAGAGTGGAGAAGTTATGGCCGGGACGGTCATGAGAGCGGATTTGAGTCAGAGTTTGCGGGAGAGTTTGAACGAGGAGACGTGCGAGGTTGTGCTCGGGTGCGAGGTTCTCGGCGTCGACGCCGAGTCGGGTGAAGTCGAGTTGAGGAGGAGAGACGGGACGACGACCGAGACGAGAAAGTTTGATTTGATCGTAGGCGCGGACGGCATTGACTCGTTGGCGAGGAAGTGCGTGGTGGAAAGTAATGCAAGTAGCGGTGATGGTAGTAGCAGCGGCAGCGGCAACAGCAGTAGGAGCGGCGGTAGTAGTACTAGTGGTAGGAAAGAACCGATATACTCTGGGATTAAAATTTTATTCGGCGTGACTGGGGTGGACGATAAACCGGAAGATTTAATCCGAGAATTGAGCGATCGAACCACCGCGCACCAATGGTTCGGCGACGGCGCGTATTCGTTAGTGTTCACCGGTGGCGGGGAGAACAAGAAAAGGCATAACTTAGCCTTTTGCTCGAACGAACCGTTAGGGAGCGCCAACAGTAACCCGTCCTGGCGTGCCAACTCGTCGGTGACGAAAGAGTACGCGCACAACAAGATGATGAAAGCGAACATGCCCGCGGACGTCTTGCGTCTTTGCTTGCGATGCGAACGGTTTTTCGAAATCGGCGTCTTCTTCCACGAACCTCTGGACAGTTGGAGCTCTTCGAACGGAAAAGTCGTGTTGGTTGGCGACGCCGCGCACGCCATGCCACCGTTCTTAGGTCAAGGCGCCAACCAAGCGATGCAAGACGCGTACGTTTTAGCGAAGTGTTTGGCGACGTGCGGGGCAGATATAAAAAATCCGAGCAAAGTGAACGAGGCGTTGCAATCGTATTCGAACACGCGAAGACCTCCGACTGAAGCTATCATGAACGCCTCGAGATTCGTCGGCGCCTTGGAAACTGGAAAAGGACCGGTGAGTCTCTTTCGCGACTTGGCATTTTTCGTCGCCGGTAAGTTTGGTATCACGGGGAAGATATTCCTTAGCGGCGCCACGCCGAGATTGTGATGAGCAAAATATTTAGATACGTTGTGGTTCTCGTACTTTTTTCGGTAAGTATACATTTGAAAAAATTATAATTGTACACACGTGCGTAATCACGTTCTGTTGTTGTTTTCTCTCTCTCTCTCTCTCTCTCTCTCTCTCTCTTCTCGCGCGCGTTTGTTTGACTTCTAGTTCTATGCTTTGACTTCTAGTTCTCTCGTCGAGCACTCTTGAGCACCCCTTTTTTTCGGAAAGAAACCGAGCAAAAAAGGTGCTCAAAAAAAAGAAAAAGAAAATCAACCACCCTTCTCTTCCTGTTCCTTCTTTTTGGCGAGCTCCTCCAACGCTTTCATCTCCGCCATTTTCTTCTTCATAAGTTTGTATTCCTGTTGTTAAAGTTGTTGTTGTTGTTGTTGCGATTCGTTCGGTTAAAGTTTTAAGTGGTCAGTGCTTTACAAATTAAAAGGGAGAGAGAGGAAAAAAAAACGCCGCGCGAAAAGCTCGAAAAGGAAACACGAGAAACTCCGACGACGCGAAACGCACCTTCCCGTAACAATTATTACACAAATCCCCGTCCGGTAAGAGTTTACTCTTATACCAGTGTCCACTGGTCGTTTTGCTCGAGCACGCGATGCACGTCTTGTGTTGCAACGCGACCAGTTCGATTCGATAGCACCTCTTGCACAAGTCGCCGACGGTGATTTTCGACTTGTACCACTGCCGACTCGTTTTCGTCGTTTCGCACGAGTGGCATTTTTTATCGACCAACTCTAACGCTTCCACGCGGTAACACGTCTCGCACAAGGAGGCGTTCGGTGTTGTTTTGGATTTGTGCCACGCGCACGAGGCGAGGCACGCGCATCGAGAACATATCTTTTGCATTTGCTGTTGTTGTATTTGTTGTTGTTGTTGTTTTGCCGTTTCCGACGACGATGGTTGCACCGCGCGCGCGTCGTCCCCGTTCGTCATCACAGCCGTCGTCGTCGTTTGGTTCGGATGTTTTTGCAACGTGGCACCCGTCGGCGTGGCCTCTGCATTGGACGCAACAACCATTCCATTCGTCGTCGCACTGTTATAAATCGGCCGCTTCTTAATCGGCGACGAAAGAAAATCCGAAGATATGGGATTATTGTTCTCGTTGTTCGATTGCGTCTCCGAGAGAGAGTTCTGCGTCGTCGTCTCCTGATGATGCGCGGAGGCGCGCTGTTCAATCATCATTTGAGACACCAATTTGTGAGCGCTTTTTCAAAGAGAGGTGAACACTCGTAACTCGGAGAAGGTGACACGTATGGGCTCCACAAAAATTTGATTTGCTCGTCCTTTTTTCTTCTTTTCCCCTCTTTTAAAACTAGAAGTAAAAAACAAAGCGCAAACTTCGAAAAGAAAGAGAGAGAGAAGTTTTGTGACATTTCTTTAGACAAATTGAACTACATACTAGTACTAATGAGTATGTATTACTTTTAGCGGACAGTTACTACTTTTTAGCGCGTCGTCGGCGGCGTCAAAGGCTCGAACCGACCTCTTAACCCTTTACTACTACTACTATTGCTACTGTCGTCACCGGGCGACGGGGAGGAGGAGGACGGCGAGCGACCGTTCGGGCGGATGATTTTTCGGTTCGTCGACGGCGGTTTCATGTCTTTGATGTCGTCCAACTTGACGAGAAAATCGAGGACTTTTCGGTCGGTGTCGCGAAAGACGGAGACTTTAACCGAATCGCCGACGACGTGGGTGTCTAAGGCTCTGTAGAGGTCGTAGGAGTCTTCGATTTTCTCATCGTCGATGCCAACGATGACGTCGCCGAGGAGTAAACGACCAGAGTCGTCGCGTTTCGTGCTTCGGATGCCGGCTCTTTCGGCCGGGCCGCCCTCTCTTGCGTCCAGCACTAACACGCCTCCTAAACCTAACTGTTCGGCGATTTCATCCGGGGCAAAGGACACGCCGATGATTGGCCGAGTGACTCTGCCAAAACGGATGATTTGGTCGACGATGCCGGTGACCATGTCCACGGGTAACGCGAAACCGACGCCGGAGGAGGTACCGGAAGCGCTATAAATGGCGGTGTTTAATCCGATGAGTTGTCCGGAAGAGTTTAACAGAGGACCACCACTATTCCCTGGGTTAATAGCCGCATCGGTTTGAATGATTCCATCGATCGGTCTTCCCGTGTTCCCGCTTTGAATCTGTCTCGATAACCCGGACACGACGCCAGTTGTCAACGTGTGGTCTAAACCGAACGGATTTCCAATCGCGAAGACTTTTTGACCAACCTGTAAACTACTCGAGGATCCGATCGGTAACGCTCTCGCTTTATTCGTGTAACAACTTTCGTCCATCAATTTCAAAACCGCGATATCTTTATCGTCGTCGAAACCGACAACCACGGCGTCGCACGCGTCCAAAACGTCGTTTATTTTCCCTTTGCTATTTGGCCCGCGATTGTTTTGTAAACTAAACTGCACTTTCAACTCGTTCGCGTTCCGAATGACGTGATAATTAGTCACCACGTGCCCTTCGTCGTCCCAAATGATCCCGGACCCGGCGCCTTGCGGCTGCTCGGTCAAACTCAACGTAAACGCGTCTCTCCGTACCGCGACGTTGGTTATAAAAACCACCGCGGACTTTGATTTCGTGAACAAATCCACCACCGACTTCTCCTCGTCTTTCAACGGCGCCGCTTTTTGCACTTTCGTCACGTAATTCGGCTCGATTAACTTTTGTTTCTCTCTGTCCTCCTTCTCTTTCAACTTTACGCCGATGTCCGCAATCTTCGACGCGTCGCCTTTCCGTATGGCCTCGGCGAGCTGCGCGTTCAAATCTTCGTCCTCTTCGTCCTCGCTCGATAACAGCATCGTCCCCGCGTTCGTCGTCGTCGCGTTCGTAGTCCTTCCCGCGTCATCATCCGAAGAAGACAAAGAAGAAGACAAAGAAGGAGGAGGCAAAACGAAATCGTCGAATAGTTTATCTTGTGTTCCTTTTTCTCTGTTCGTCGTCGTTCTTAGTGTTGTTGTTCTTGTCGTCGTCTCTTTGTTTGAAGATATTTCCATCGCCTCCACGGCGTCAAAGGAGGCATTCGGAAACGACATCATCACCATCAGCGCGCTCAAACACATCGCCGTCGCTTTCGTCTCGATTCCTTTTTCTCTCGAAAAGAAGAAAGCATCACCACCGTCGTCATCTTTTCTTGTCGTCTGCTTCTTCAGAAAAGCGTCTTCGTCTTCCGTCGTCTTCAACGCGTTGTTGAAGGAACGGTGACGTCGTTTCGCGACTCTTCCGCTTCTTTGCGTGATGATGAGAGGCGTTTTACGCTTTATCGTCGACGCGCGAGGGAGAGAAATCCCGCCACTCGCGCTGCTCGTCGTTGAAAGCATCATTCTTCTGTATCCTCTCTTTACGACGCGTTTTGAATGCGCTCTGCTCTTTCCTGTTCTCCGCAATAAAGCGCGTTTTAGAGTGAAGATGTACCTTTTCCCGAAGCGGCAAAACACTCGATAAAAAACCGTTAGGAAAGCGCGCTGAAAGAAGAATGTCACGAACACTTCCAATCAAACCTGAATCACGAGCAGAACTCGAAAACATCGTAAAAGTGTCCGAATATTCGGTGAAATTTGGCGCGGAGAAAGAACAAATCGCGAGAGAAGCGGTCGAAAAGAACGGATTTGATTTCTTATGTGCGGGGAGAAATCCAGTTGGATTCGTCTTTTATGAATTTACCAAAGGGGAGATGCTTTTACAAGCGAAGAGAGCGAAGGAGAGCGAAGAAAAGAAGAGGAAAAGGACGACCACGGAAGAGGAGGAGGAGAACAAGCGCATCGTTCAACACACGCAATATCCTTCTCGGCCGAACATGAAGATTGCGATTCTCGAAGTCGTCAAGAAACACCTCCAACCGTTTTACGAGAACAAAGACATCTCGAAAGAGGAATACAAAACGATATGCAAAAAAACGTGCGAGAAAGTGATGAGCAAAGAGTTACAGGTGAAAGACGAGGAAGAGAGCGTGAAACTGTGGCTGGACGAACACGCGAAAAAGAAAATTAGAGGTTTGGTGGAGACGTTCGTGGAGAAGACGCGCAACGCGAAAGATTAGGGAAGGAAGTGTCGTCGCGCGATGGTTTTACGTGTGAAAAACGATGCGCGCATAGTTTATAGCTCTTAGAAAGAAAGAAAGTTGAAAGTACACAAAATACTTCTACAATGTAAGTAGTTATTGGTTTTTCGTCGCTGAAAGTCATACAAACACACGCTCGTCGTACGCACAAAAACAGCGCGCGTATTAGTTGTCTTTCAAGTTCACCAAACCGGTGATCCGTCTGAACTCGTCCGTGTAAGCGCCGCCAGAAGATTTACCACCACCACCTTTCTTCGCGACTTGCGAGTACGCAAAGACGCCCGCCAACGCGATGGCTGTGCCGGCCAAGTTCAACGGAGACACCGGGTTGCGGAAGAACAACACCGAGGAGGCGATGACAACCACCCTCTTCACGCAGTTACCGACCGAGTGCGTGACTGGAGTCACTTGTTGCAAAATCATATACGAGACTTGTTGGTACAAGTGGAACGTCGCCCCGGTAATAAATACTCTTTGCATCATGTCCGCCAACGGGAACCCGCTCGTGGCCAACGCCGCCGGCGTGAATTTCACGCCTTCGACAACCACCGCCAACGGTAAGGAAATCACCGCACTCAACAACGTCATCACGGAAAACAAAGTGATGTTATCCATCTTCACGCCTTTGTTCCCTCCCATAACTTTCTTCGAAAAAACGTTTCTGGACTGAAAGACGACGTTCGACCCCATGGCGGCGCCAAAACCGATCCAATTAAAGCTCGCCTCCGCCAAACTCGCCAACGCGACGCCGCCAACCACCGGCACCAACGCAGCCACGACTGCTGGACTCGGCGTCGCCCCTAAAAACAAATACGAAAACAAAACGCTAAAAAACGGTTCCATCGCTTTGATTGTGTGCGTAAAACTCACCGCAACTTTACCCAACGAGATGTTCGTCAACAAGTTTCCGAGCGTATGAATCATCGCCAGCGGCAATACCATCTTCAAATTCTCCGTGGAGAAAACCTCCTTCTTCGGTCTTTCCACTAAGTTCAAACCCCACATGAGAGCGATTAAAACGCATCCACCCACGAATTGGAACATCGTGCAGTGCCACGGATACGGGAACGCTTTCAACACTTGCTTGTTGTAAATGTTGAAAACGATGTTAAACGCGTACCAACCACCGAAGAGGACGCCTAACAACGCCGTCTTCTTCACCTCTTGGGAAATCTCAAACGACGCGGCGGCGGATACTTTCACCACTTTCGATTTCGATAACGTGGTCGTTCTCGCAATCTGGCGTCTTAAAGAAGACGCAGCAAAATCGTTGTTATTCCCGAACAAAGAGGAGGAAGAGGTTAACGAATTGGACGATGATGATTTGCTTTCTGGGGAATTCATCATCATCATCATCATCTTTGTCGTCGTCCTCGGTCGCGCGCAGCGGCACGATCGCTGGTTATTCTTCGATCCAGCCAAAGAGGAGGACGAAAGGTGCGTTTGGTGGTGGGTTGTCGTCGCAAACATGATGACGATGATGATGAAAAGGAGGAGTGTTTCGTCTTCGCACTGTGGTGGTGTTGTTGTGTAGCCGTTTGGATAAAATGGAAAAACAAGGGAAAAAAACAACTGTCTGAATATCAGAGGCAGTGCCACGTGTTTTTAACGAACGAATCTTTGGTACGTCAAGAAAAGAGCCCACACGCACAAAAAACAAGCCGGTACGTAGGGGATGTGAAATATCATTTTTCCGCTTGGTGCCTATATTACTACTATTACAAAGCTCTATGCGTGTATATATAACACACTTGTTTATAATCATTCTCTCAGTATAAATAATTAAACGAGAAAGGGCAGGAAAGCTTTCCTGTGCTTTCCGACCGCTTTCTCTCCGAACGTGTCCACGTACCACCGTCGGTAGTTTACGGCGCGCGGGAAGAGGTTGGCGAACGTCCAAAGCGCGAACGCGCGCAAGGCGAGGTTGTTCGTGGCGACGGCGAGGCCGAGCCACTCGATGAATTCGCCGAGATAGTTTGGACATAACACGTAGTCGAAGAAGAATCCGTTTGGGAGGATGTATTTGCTGCTTTTGTTGGTGGAGACGACGGAGTGGCGACGCGCGGCGGCGCGGGACGGCGTCGCTCTCGTATTCGCCCTTCGCCTGCGGAGGAGGATTTCGTCCGATACGACGTTGACGAGCGCTCCAAATACGGCGAGGACGAGACCGAGTTTAAACAACACATCGTCCTGAGAGCGACGAATACCTCCTATCGCTCGTAGTTCCGACGCGATGAATTTGCCGTTAAAAAAGTTGAACAGGATTGCCGAACCTGTTTGTTCGAGAACGCGCGCGGAGAGCGCAGAGAGAGAGAGAGAAAGAGAGTGAGTCGAGCGAGCGAGCGAGCGAAAAACATGCGCTTTTCAAATGCACGCGCAAACGCGCACCAAGCGCAAAAATAAAGCTCAGAAGAAGAAATTCAACCATATATATCGTTTTGTGCATCATAATTGGACTTAAGAAGCGCGGATATTCGTTCATCACAGCCTTTTTAAAATCGCGCGTATGCGCGCAAAAACGAACACATCAAGACTCACCAACAACCGGGAAATTGGTTTTCCCCATCGTCCTTCTCCACGGCCACACGACTGCTCGGTGCATGTAATGCACAAAAAACCAACTCAAAACGAGCACCGTGCCTCCATTGTTCGTGGTATTTGTAGTATTCGGAAAGCTGAATAACCACGCTTCGTCCCGACAGTGGTAAAACGAAAGCAACGCGATTGGACTCGCGAGCTCTTGCACCGTCCATCCGATTCGTCCGTCGACTGCGGGACCCCACCAGAGCGACGACTTCGCTTTTGGGGTATAAAATCGTCCGTACGGCGCGGAGACGAAAAAGAGGCAGAGAAAAACAGCGCACGCGCAAAGGTTCCACCGCGCGAGCGAGAACGCCCCCGTCGATGGTGTTCTTTGCGTCATATCTTACGTTTCTCCGTCAGAGTTTTGACGCTTGTAACTGTCGCAACTCAAATCATGTTGAGAAGGAGCGAGGGAGATGACATCTCGCACATCGAGATCCTCAAAGCGTCGCTCTCCGCGTCCGTGCAAAACGCAGCAGGACCGATCGGTTTAGCGTTACAACACGTGATTTTGGGGAAGCGAAAGAGTTCTTCCGCGCTCGCCGCGTTCGGCGTCTGCGTGAGCATTTCCAACTTAGGCACGACCGTTTTCCAATTCCTGGTGGACGGTTCCACGTCGCAAGTTGGAAGCCTGGTGGCGAAACATCTCGACGAAACCGACGAGGGAAAGAAGAAAAAGCTCTTGGGAAAGCATTGCAAGAAAAGTCTGGTCGTTTCCATTCTCGCCGGCGCGAGTGCAGGGGCACTCTTACTCGTCTCTGGAAACAGTTTGTTTAGCACTTTGGGAGAGACAGACCGGATGGATATCGGGCGAGGGTATTACGCCTGGCGGTGCCTCTCGATGCCGTTTAAGACGAGCTCGAACGCCGCGGTAGGAATTATAGGAGGGTACGGTCACGTGCACGTGGTGTCGGTGATGAATAGTGTGGTGGCATTTTTACAAGTCCTGATGGTTTGCGTCGTGTTACACGCGTCGTCGTCGTCCGAGGGAAAAGGAGAGAAAGAGGCGTTGGACGCGCTCGGGCTGGCGTATTTTGTGGTGGTGATGTTTCACGCGGTTTTAGGGTGGGCGATTGTTTATTTTAGTCGTCCGAAGAAGATTGGGTTAGAACGAACGATGCGAAGGAGGAGGATAGAAATGAGACGGAGAAGAGAGGCAGCCGAAGAAGAAGAAGAAGAAGAAGAAGAAAGTAAAAAGTATTTCGTGGACGCTCTCAATATGTTTGGACGAAGCATTTTGCTTCAACTCTCGTTCTTCGTCGCCATGATTGTGGCGTCGAGAAAATTGCCGGTAGCAGGTCTCGCGGCGCATCATCTCACAGCGCAGCTTTGGTTGGTGTGTAGCTACATTGTTGACGGTTTTGCTACGATTGGAACGATTTACGGAAGCAGATTGTATTCGATCAAATCGATTAAAAAGTTGCGATCGTTGACGGTGCGATTGCTATCCTACGGCGTCAGCCTCGGCTTTTTCTTTTGCGCGATATTCTTAGCTTTTGGAACCGCGGCTCGTAAGCTGTTCGTAGGCGATGAACAGACAAATTATTATCTCGGCAAAACGTGGATGCTCGTGACCTTCGCGCAACCGGTCAACGCCGTGGTTTTTGTGTTGGACGGTCTGATGTATGCGACGAAATCGTTTGCTTTCGCTAGAGAAGTCATGGTCGCGGGAGTCGGCGTCGTGTTTTTACCAACTATTTTAAGCGCGACGTTGATTAACGATGGAAATTCGAACTCCGGTGCAAAAGTAATAGCTCGCGTATGGACCGCAAAGTTAGCGCTAAACGTGTGGCGGATGCTCTTTTTATCCGGGAGAGTCTTCTTTTGGATTTTGAAGGAAGAGGATCGATCCGACGAGGAAGAAGAAGAAGAAGAAGAAGACGAGAGCGAAGGAGAGACGAGCGGCAGTGGAAGCGACGGTGAGAACACGGAAGAATCTTTGTTAGAGAGCGACATGGACGACGACGCCCCGTTGTTATCGCTTTGAGGCACGTACTAGTACTTAGTATAGGATATGCGCTTTAGTTATATAATATAGGAGGATGAGGGAGATTTTTACATTTCTACGTCTTCGTCTTCGCTCCAATCGAAATCACTTCCGTCGCCTTCGTCTTGTTCCAAGTTCTTAGCGATTTCTTTATCTTTTTTCATGCGCTTTCTTTTTGCTTTTTCTTGCGCAGGATTATATTGTCCTTCGTTGCCGTATAACTGTTTGTTTCTTCCGAGTTGCGCCTTGGCGTCGGCGCGCTTGGAAATTTCCATCGCGCGTTCGGCGCGCTTGGCGGCGGCAGATGTTTTTCTTTTTCCAGAGCCGTCGTCCAACTCTTCCGCTTCTTCCTCGTCTGAAATGTCCATATTTTCCTCGTCGTCGTCGTCGTCGTCAATGTTTCTCGCTCCTGCGCCGCCATTCGTTTGTGCTCTTTCTATCAAAACATCCTCGTGCTCTTCAATCATCATCCCCGAACCGATGGTATCGCTCATCAACGCGAAATCGACGTCGTCATTCTCTGGTAAACCCGCGATAACCGTAGACGTTTCGTTCTTGTACGCGGTCTCGACGTCAAATTCTTTTGCTTCGATAGAAACAAACTCAGTCGAGGCGTGTTGTTCGTGTCCTTCGCGAAATTTTGGCGGTTGCGTAAAGTACGGGATCTTCCCGGCGTTCCAATCGGCTAAGATAACTTTTGCCGAGGCGACTAAATCTGGAATACCACCTTTCTTCAGTTTTCCCATGGAGCGACTGGCTTGTCTCAAGAAATCGTCCACATCGGCCCACTTTCCAGTTTTGTACGTCACCATCAGTTTCTCTTGAGGGCACCTTTGGATGATTTCGTGCACCGGCGCAATCGGATCCGTCAGACGTTCGATTTTGACGCAGTTTCTCAGAGCCGTCGCGCCTTCCGATTCACCGTTCGCAGACGAAAAAACCACACCAGGACTGTCTAAAAGTTTCACGTGTTTGTCCAAAATAATCTCTTTCGCTTTCGTGGTCATTCCTGGAGTATTCCCAGTCGCGGCGGAGGTCGAGGATCTCGTCAACGCGTTGATGATGGAAGATTTACCGACGTTCGGAAACCCAACGATGCCGACGGTAATAGACGTTTTGATATTTTTATTTCTGGCGTAGTTCTTCAACAGTTGCAATAAGGTTGCCCCGCCACCGTTGGATTTAGATTTTTTGTTGCCTTGAAACGCAATCGCAGGAAGCTCTTCGCGGAAATATTTCAGCCACGCCTGCGTCGATAAATAGAAGAATCGGTTGGTCCGGCGGTGAGTCTTTAAAACAAAAGCAAAAGATTGGACGAAAAAACGAAAAACAAATTCACTCCGCGAGTCAGACTCTTCCTATCATTATATTGGTAAACGTCAAGCATCCCGCACAAATGTGTGTAGCATTTAGCGCGCAGGACATCAGCGAAATCCGCTAAATATTTTCTTCATCACCCCCGCGGAGAGAGAGTAAACGATAAAACAAAAACGATAAAAAAACGTACCTCCACGTTGCTCTTCGGCACTAAATCAATCTTGTTCAGCAACAAAATCACCCTCTTCCCAGGATTCGTCTTCCTCACGAACCTCTCCACCTCGGGCGCTCGACACGCCAACGGGTCTCTCGCGTCCAGCACTTGAATAACCACGTCCGACAACTCGACCACTTTTACGAACTCCTTGTAATACGCCCGGCGACTGGCGTCCGAATCCCTATCGTCCGCCGTTTGCATGCCATCCGCAGAACTACCAAGAGTCTCCGCCAACTGCGCTTTCAACTTCATCTCGTACGCGCTTTCTTTCTTCTTCGCCATCGTCGCCAAATCTTCAAACTCTCCCCCCGCCTTCGCCTTCGCTTTATTCTCCGCTCGCTTCTGGTTCCTCTCCAACTTCTTCTGCTCTTTGATGTGATCTTGACGAAAGTTCTCAAACTTCATCTCTTTGATTAACTCGTCTCTGTACGGGTAATTCGCCGGGACGCCGCCAATCTCTTTCGGTTTCTTCGGTTTGATCCCGAGTTTTTTCAGGCGAGATTCCTCTTTCCGCTTCTTCTTGTGGTGCTCTTTCACTTTACGAATGACTTTGTATTTCTGCTTCAACGTCGTTCGCTTGGATTTGGATTTGGTGGATTTTTTAGGCATGATGTGAGACGTTTATTAGTAACGCTCTGAATGCTTCGCGTGGTTAAAACGTACGACGAGTGGTGGTAATTTTTGAGTATTCGCAGAGGAAATGATCGATAATCCGCGCGTTCGTTCGTAAACTTTCTCGCGTAATTTTAAGCCGCCGCCGGGGAAATTTTTGACGTATTTTGCAGATGAAATTTTTTGAAGCAGGAGAGAGAAAAAGAAGCGAATACAAAATATCACGTCGCGAGAGAACTTCGAGAGAGAGAGAGAGAGAGAGAATTTGAACAGCAACTGCGTGGTGATGTAATCATACAAACGTTATTAGGAAACCAAAGCCGTTTCGAGATCCAAAGAAGGAACTCGGTAGACGCGAATACCGACGTCCCACGCGGTATAAATGACGAAGACGCTTCCGTCCGACGATATGAACGTCGTCGGGTAGGCAAAGTTACCGTTCGGGTCGCCTTCGACTTCTATGAAAGGGTATTTCTGATTCCCGCTCTCCTCTCTATTGTGCGCGCGGCAAATGTAAAGACCGAGCGGAGCTCTTTTCGTTTTCGACGGATTGAGCGCGAGGACGACGCGTTCTTTTACCTCTCCGTTCGCGGTAGTGTATACGAAGCTATCTACGTTCGCGCTTACTTTTGAATTCGGATTGGGGAGATTTGGAATGGGCTCTGGAGTGCTCCAATACTGTTGAGCATCATCGCCCGAGCTGTACCAAACCTCTCCAGTCGCGCTTCTCATGTACATCGAGTAGTCGTTCTGAAGCGCACTTCTCAGCACGCTATTTTCAATCAACCACGTATGTTCGGGAAATTTGACCAGTTGCTTTATCCGAGGAGCTTCCCAGGTTTTCCCACCGTCGTGAGAGTCAATCGTGCCCGAGTACACGCTTTCGCTGTCATCATCCCGACTCCCCGGTGGACTGTGATATACTTTCTTCTTTAACGACGCATTTTCTTCCATCGGATGATACTGTCGATATCGAAGCCAACTATCGGTCGGTTCGGTCCAAAACGGAAGGCGAAGACACTCTTCTCTGAGACCACGGCACACTCTGTTCGCAATAACTTTCGGGACACCTCCGAGTGATTCGTGCGTGAGTATCGTCTCCGGTTCCGACCACGACATTCCCTCGTCTCTCGTCCGAATGAGCTTCACATCGCCGCCCGGGGATAACTGCTTCCTGCTCTCGCTATAAAACAACAGAATCTCATCCGTCTGTTCCAGATAATGCAACACCGGCGACCACAGCGCGTTCAACCCAAACATGGGCACTTTCGTCTCCGTCCACGTCTCGCACTTGTCTTCGCTCGTGCAAAACCGAACGTGCTGCCCTGGTTTCCCTTCGCACCCAGACGTGGAGCACTGAAACGCCGCGCAGAACAATCCTCTCTTGGTTTCACACATCGTCCCCATGTGCGCGTAGGATATCTTTGCATCTTTGGCGTTCTCGGAGGCGAAGGAAAAAACCTCGAACGCGTTTTTTTTGTCCGCTTTCACGAGCGTACTCACGTTCGTGTCCAGCCATCGAGCGTATTCGAAATCCTCGTGTGTCGTCGACGCCGTCATGAGAAGAGCTGGGGGAGGGGTCCTTCTGTCGCTTTTTCTAACGAACTTTTTCTCTTCAACTTTACTCGTAAAATTTATTAATACAACGAATCAACACGCTTCTCTCTCTCTCTCTCTCTCTCTCTCTCATACTACTGCGTTCTATCGAGCGACCCGAGATAATCTTTATCGGAGTGCGCCGTCACTTTATACGCGTAGCAGAGGGACACCTTTGTTCTTTTCCTTTCTCTTTCTCTCTTCCTCTTTTACGCGAGCGTAGCGCTCACATTTTTTACAAGTCTTCGCCGGCTTGCTCTTCTTCTTCGCTCAAGAGAGTTTCGATATCTTTGGCGATGTCTTTCGACCACGTGCTGCCGTATCTCTTTTTAGGAACACCGTTTCGATCGACCAGAAACTTTTCAAAGTTCCAAAAGACGTCTTTGTTTTTAAACGCGGCTTTGAGTAGCTTCCAATTTTCATCCGCGTTCTTCCCGTTTACGTCTACTTTTTGCATTAAAATAGCATCCTCCGGGTACGCGTGTTCTTTGGCAAACTTTAATATCTCCTCCGGCGTGCCCGGTTCTTGATGCCCAAACTGATTACACGGATACGAGACTATTTGCACGTCTTTCGATGCGAAGCGTTCGCGCAAACCGGCAAAGCCTTTATAGTTTGCGCTCGCGTACCCTCAGTTACTCGCCACGTTCGCGAAGAGCGAGACTTTACCTCGCAGCGAGGTGAAATCGAACGGCTCGCCGTTCAGTTGGAATTGGTTCGGTAGTGGATCGTAGATATTCGTTCGCACGTGCGGTAGCATTATTATTTCTCGTTCTTCTTCTTTTTCTGACACGTGGTCTGCGTTGGCCCCTAACTTTGCCTGTCCTCCTCGCCTCCTCCTCTTTTCGTCGTCCTCGCTCGTCGTTTCCCTCTTCTTCTCCCTCTTCTGCACCGTCAATCCTAACATCTCCGGCGACTCGCTCGCTAAGTTCGCCATCTTCGTGTGCACGCGTCGTCTACCTCCTCCTAATCCTCCTTCTCCTCCTCCTAACGACGAGTTCGACGACGAGTTCCCCAAAGTCGTCGTCATCGAAAAGAAAACGAACGCGAAAAGGGAAAGAATAATCATCGCGCCCATGCGACTCAACGACGATTTACTCGTCGCCGTCGTCGCTTTTGAACCGTTCTCCGACCCCATTGTTGCAAGTGTCATCCACTGCTGCACTTACGACGACGACTACTAACAATAATAATAAGAATAACGAGAGGAGTTGTAACGTTTTTTTAGTGCGCGCTACGTAAAGTACTAAAAATCTAATAAACTAGAGACTAAAATCTTCCTCCTCTGAGCTGCTCTCGGGGGCTACAAAATGCTCACCCTTCCCGTTTGAATCAGTTTCCCGACGAACTGCTTCTCCAACTTGAGCGAGTGCACCGTTCTGAGCTTGAATATCTTCTCCCAGTAGTGGCCGATTTTTGGCGTTTCGCCGACGAAATCAAACCCGTGCAAAGAGACGGTGCTGTTCGGGAATCTCTCTAAGCAGTAGACTAAAGCGAGAATACCAGTGGACGGGAATCGGTGTCGGAAGTCGTATTTGACGTGTAATAGTCTTTGGTAGACTTCTGGGACGAACTCGGGATGGATTTTAAACCTGGCGTACGCTCGGGTTAACACGCGTTTCTCGGATTCGATGGCGCGTTTGTTTTTAGAGGTTGGAACGCACGTCTTCGCGCCCGGACCTCGTTTCTTTTGACACTGCGGTGATACCTCGAACGCAACTGGGATGTAATACCCCATCGTTGGTTTCATTTTTAAATTCATTTTTGATTTCCCAGTCGTCGTCGAGCCGCGAAACCGAGCGTTGCCGGGCAATTTCAGCTTGTTCAAAAACCATAAATCCAATTTGCGCCCGACGTCTCGCTCGTACCCTTTCGTGACGAAAAAATTGAACCGGCCGACGATGTCGTGTTCGTTGTCTATTTTCTCGCCTTTACGGGATTTCAAAACCCCTCGTCCGTTCCCGACTAAAACTATCTTTTTGTTTGCGTTTTCGTAATCGATATCCGGCGGAGTCATGTTAATACTTTCACCATCGTTCGATGTTTCGAATACTCGCAGCACGGATTCATCATGTTCTTCTTTTCTGTATTTGTTTTCTTTTTCTTCTACCTCTACCTCCTCTGCTTCTTCTTCTTTGCTCTCGAACCCGAACTTATCCACCTCGCTTTCCTTTTCCGCCTCTTCGACGTCCACCCCTTCTCTCATTATCCGCCCATCTTCAATCGATTCCACGTCCACTAAAGAGGAAGCGTCGTTGGTGGATAAGAACAAGGAAATCGCGCACAAAAAAGCGGCGAAGAGCAACGTCATCGCTTTCGATCGGACCGACGGAGAATAATGGTTTTGTTGTTGTTGGAAACCATTATCGTTATTATGAACAACATTCGATGATGTGGGTGGAGTTGTTTTTTGGTTGTTGTTCGTAGACTCCATCGTCCCTTTATTTTAATCCACCACCACAAAACAAAGATACTACTAAATCGTTCTCTTCCCTCTCTCTTCCTCCTCTCTCTCTCTCTCTCACTA
>Ga0255755_1000161_pt1 | contig 70771 bp, 64 predicted proteins | sample 011ome_18_FD_179955 | JGI IMG/M metagenome (GOLD analysis project Ga0255755, IMG submission 179955) | Coastal salt marsh microbial communities from the Groves Creek Marsh, Skidaway Island, Georgia - 011501BT metaG (version 2) | ecosystem: Environmental > Aquatic > Marine > Intertidal zone > Salt... | reverse complement strand
ACATCAACGGCACGCCGGGCTTTGTGATCGGCAACCGCCTCGTCCCCGGTGCCATCGACACCCAGACCATGCAGCAGATCGTCGAGGCCGAACGCGCCGCAGCCAAGACACGCAAATAGGATCAGCGACGATACCAGAAGGTTCACAGTTAGACGCAACAGAATCATCATAATTAATAGAAAAGATCGGTTAATGAATAAAATTCGAGTATCTCTAGTGACAGGGTCGTTTGCGGCTGTGCTCATTTTGCAACCGTCGATCGATGTTAGTGCGCAAAGTGGCTCCCGTATCTGTGGCTGGAAAACAACTGATGAGTCGTCTTATGAGGACGGATCAAAGCCGAAAGACTTCGGAATGGCAATTATCGCCGAGATTGGGGGCAAGAAAAATAAAACCGATTGTGACATAACTACTAAAAGCGCAAAAAAATATGTGAATTTGCTAGCAACAGTAATAGAGAAAAAGACTGGTAAAACTATATTTTTACATTGGAAACACATGCGGTTGCAAACATGCGAGAATTTCGCGAGGGTGAACAATGTAAAATTAGACGGTCAAGGGATAAAACAAGATATATGTGATCACATACCGAGACACCAAGGATTTCAGATCACAAAGCCTGACGCTCAAACAAAAGCGACGTTTACCCCGATAAAAATGACTACCTCTTGGCAGGGCGCCACAAGAGATTTTTTTATTGATTTGGGAGACGTGCTGAAATCTTCGGCCTATGCTGCAGGACACGCATTGAAGACTTTGCAGGAATTTATGTGGAAAGCGACCGTAGCTCTGGAAGATGTTGATTTCAAGAGCAGGCCTTCAGAGAATGCGTATGGAAAATCTGGAATTACCAATGGCGAAAGCGGTTATTCTTCTGGGATTTCTATGTCGCAAAATATCAGGCTGTGCGCATCTTTGAAATATATTCCTGCGATTCCAAAAGATATAACGGAGTTTAAGAGGTGTGGTGGACCTGGGAAAATCAAGGAAGATCTGAAAACTTCAGCACAAATTGTCACCTTTGCAATCAAACCTGTGACCGCACCATACCAGGGAAAACCCAGGACACCCACAATTATGCCACGCAATGGTTCCGGCGGTTTCGTTCCTCCCCGCGCTGGTTCTGGACGGCCTGTCCCTGCACAAGATATTGTTATGGTCGCAATTGTGGACGTTGCAGGTACCGTGTGGTGGGAAAGGCCCGGCGCCACATGGAGCGTTGCCGGCATATCCTTTCCAGCGCCCGGGAATGTATTAGGTGTTGGGCGTGGGCAATGGATGTCACCAGCCTATGAAAATAGAGACCAATTTGCGATGAAATGTCTCCTTCCGTTCAAGAAGCAAGGAGATTTTCAGTCAAAAGCGCTTAGATCGGGGGCAGACTTTCGTGTATCGGGCGCTTCAAATAACAACGATAAAGCTGCATACAAAAAAGCTTTGAAGGCTTTGAGCCAGATTCAGGTGCAGAATAAAAAGTCTGATTTGAAGGGTTTTCTAGGTTTTGCATCGCCCAACCAAGCTACCGATATAATGAAAAATGGGGCATGTTATTATCAAGATCCTATCAAGGTTCAGATCGCAGGAAAGTACAATGTTTTGCCTCCCCTAGACAATATGATTAAATCACGGGTGGTGGCGCCTTTTGAGGTTAATCTTGTATCTGAAGTGACCGGAGAAATCATCTCACTCACAGTGAAAGACAATGAAGTAGACTATAAGGCAGAAATAAATTTGGGTCTTTCTATGGAGTTCGTATTGTTCAATAATTTTATGAATCTCTACGGAAAAATTGTTGGTGGAAATAAGAAATTTTCTTCAAAAGCGAAAATAAAAACGCCGCCGATAACAATTTCAGGCTCTGAGGTTGTCAAATAAAAATTGCGCCAAGTGCGCGAAGAAATAGAAGTAAGCGATATTCTGGGTAATTGACCGTGTCTAGCCCCCAGGTTCTGTGCCATTTCTGATTATGTCTAGCCCCCAAGTTCCGTGCCATTCCTGATTAGAGTTTCCGGTACTGGCGGACGCATATTCAGGGCCTGATGCGGATGGATGTGGTTGGACTGTCTGAGCCACTGGTTGATGACGATCTTGGCCTGCTTGAGGCTGTGGAATATCTCCCCGTTAAGGAGTTCATCCCGGAACCGGGCATTGAAGCTTGCTCAGTAGCCGTTTAATCAATCTTAATGCTTGCAGCGTCCCCCGGCGATGTTAAATATTGAAAATCGATAAGCAGACTTTGTGGCCCTGTGCGCTTGGCTACTCCCTTAAGGAGAGAGAAAGATGCCGGGGCGAAGCCTTCCGACTATTATTGTATCTTGTGCGCTGGCTATGGTGACGCTGCCGGTACAAGCGGCCGACCTCAGCCCCGAGATGCGGGGCCAGATCGAGGAGGTGGTGAAAAGCTACCTCCTGAAGAACCCCGAGATCATCCGCGACGCTTCCGCGGCGCTTGCTGCACGCGAGGAAGCGGAGAAGGCGGCTGCTGTAGCGAAGGCACTCGCCGGGAGCCGGGAGGCGCTGGAGCGCGATCCGGGCTCACCCGTTGGCGGCAATCCCCGGGGCGACGTCACGGTGGTCGAGTTCTTCGACTACAACTGCGGCTACTGCAAGCGGGTGGCACCTGCCGTGAAGGCGTTGATCGAGGCCGATGCCAATGTGCGGGTCGTCTACAAGGAGTTCCCGATCCTCGGCCCAAGCTCGCTTCTGGCTGCAAAAGCGGCATTGGCTGCGCAGCGGCAGGGCAAGTACGTGGCGTTCCACGAGGCGCTATTCGAACTGCCAGAAATAAGCGAGGCGACACTGAGGGATCTGAGCGGCCGGCTCGGGCTCGACCATGCCCGCCTTGTCAAGGATATGGAAGGCCCCGAAATCGCCGCACAGATCACGCGCGACACCGAACTGGCGCGCTCGCTCGACATCAACGGGACACCGGGCTTCGTGATCGGCAACCGCCTCGTCCCCGGCGCCATCGACACCCAGACCATGCAGCAGATCGTCGAGGCCGAACGCGCCGCAGCCAAGACACGAAAATAGGAACAGCGACGAGACCAGAAGGATCACAAATCCCCCGAGGAGAAAATAATGAAACTGAAAACACTTATCTTGGCGGCATGCTTCGCCATTATGGCCGTCGTCACGATGACGCCGACCACCGCCGAAGCGGCTGTATGTCCGAAAGGCCAGTATTCGGCAACGGGGGAAAGCCCTTGCCAACCCTGTCCCAAGGGAACCTACGCAGATGAATTGGGATCAACGAGTTGCACCCTCTGCCCTGAGGGTCGTTACTCTACTGAAACGGGACGCTCGGCAATCACGGCCTGCAAACTCTGCCAACGGGGCTGGTACTCTGCGGCGGGCGCCGCTTCCTGCATATCCTGCTCCGCGGGTACGTATGCTAGCGGCCACGGTAACACAGGCTGTAAATCCTGTCCTGCAGGCTATTCCTCTCCGGCGGGCGCCGGCGACGGCCTCCGTTCCTGCATATCCTGCACTGCAGGCAAATACTCTGCGGAGGGTGGTCTCTGCACCCTCTGCCCTGAGGGTCATTACTCTACTGAAAGAGCAACCTCGGCATGCAAACCCTGCAGTGCGGGCGAGTATTCCCCCTCTAATAGAAAAAGCTGCGCGCAATGCCCTGCGGGAACGTACTCTGCGGCGGGGGGAGCCTGCACATCCTGCCCTGCGGGTAAGTACTCGGCGGCTGGAGCAGCTTCCTGCACATCCTGTCCCGCAGGCAAGTACTCTAAAGGGCCGCATCAACGCGATGCTGCGGGAGCCGCCACCTGCACCTCCTGCCCAAGAGGCCAAGGAAGCCTTCCCGGCAGCAGCTCCTGCGTGACATGCAATGACCAACCGTGGACATGGCAGAAGTGCAACAACGACCAGTGCCCGAAAGCTGCCAACAAGAACGCAGCCGGTGATTGCAAGTGCAAGAAGGCTCACAACTGGTCGAGACGTAAGCAGAAGTGCGTGAAGAAGTAGCCCCCTGCTCCTGCTGATACCGGCCTGATCGGCACCACCGGAACCTTCACACACACAGGGGCCGCATCGCGTTGATGCGGCCCTTTTACTTTGCGCGGGTGCTCCAGATGGTTTCTGGGAGGATCACAATCTTGCGATAACCTTAGCGGCCGTATTGCTTCGCCAGCCTGATCAGAGCCAACCGCAGGGCATCATCGTCTCTATTGGCCGGTTGGTAATGCAGGGAGCTGCGCGCCAGGCCAATCACCCGGCATGTCCGTCGCTCCGACGTTGCGAGCTTCTGGCGCGTATGGATCACTGCCTGATGACAGCTTCACCTCAATCTCACGCAGCAGCTTCAGTATATCCTCGTCCGAATGTCGTTTCCGAGCCATCGCATCCCCCTTCGGTATCTAAAAATAATGGCCCAGTTTTAGGGGGGAAGGACACCCCGATGACGCTGTTCGGTTTCTCCAAACTGGAGAGCTTCCCAGTTAAGAGTAATCCAGCTGCGTCACGCAGTAGCCCGTCTCATACCAGCGGCTTTACGTTCGCCTTCTCCACATCGAACACCCGCACCTGCGCCAGACCCATCAGCTTAATCCCTCCACGAATAAGGTTGGAAAGTAAGAGAGCTCTGGCGCAATGGGGTACAACTTATACAATCAGTAGAACTGACATCGCCCTAACTGGGTTGTTTGGTTGTACGGGTTGTATGGTTGTGTGCGAGCTGTCATCAGCACAGCCCACCTTCGGCAATGCTCCAAGGCGCACCCCGACGTGGGCGCCAAATCTTGCCCTTCTCGGCAAGCGTCCGGCAGTAGCGAGACACGTTGCCTTTATCGAGGCCAAGCTCGTCCCCAATTTCGGCCTGCGTGGCTGGCCCCTCCTTGAGCAGATCAAGGATGGTTGCTTGAATATCTGCGACGCCCCGCAAGTCAGCGCCAGCACCGTTGAGTTCATGCAACCCGTCTGCGTCGATCTGGAAGTAGAACCTCTCGGGCCGACAGAGCCTGCCGCGTAAATGAAGTACGCGCCGATCAGACTCAACATCCAGCACCATAAGGTTGTCGGGTACAGCGGCTAGCGCCTGCGAGCCGAGGAAACGCTCAAAGGGGTCATTGGCGTCATCATGAATCGACCGCTTTCGGGTGTGGTGCAGCGCGACGCAATCGATCCCGGCGTCATCGACCAGCAACTTGATCTCATTGAGCGCAAGCGTCTCGCCTTCATAGCCTTTCTCAGCGCCGGGGCGCTTCAACCTGCCCAGCGTGTCGATGACTAATAGCGCCGGTTTGTACTCGCGGATGGCGCGATCCAGTGCCTCTCGCCCACCCTCATCAAAGCGCGGAACTTGGCCTTCAAGAAATAAGCGCAAGTGACGCCCGCGAAGGCCGGCCATCCGCTCTTTCGCTATCAGAGCGTTGTATTCGAGAGCCAAATACAGCACTCGTCGCGTGGTGGCGATTTCGCCAACGGCTGCCTCCATAAGCATAGACTTGCCGCTCTTCGGCGCACCGCCCAGAAGCGTAAACCCCGCCGGGAAGAACCGGTGCAACGGCTCACGTCGGACGATCTCGAGCGAGCAGAGTTCATCTATGCTCATACCAGCGGCTGACTCGAAGAAGTCCTTTGCGCCGGCAACCATAGCCTCAAGCGCATCGACCGTGCCGCCACCGGCAACCCAGTCCGCAACGTCCGCCTTCGGCTCAAGGCTGGGAATGCGAAGTACTCGGATCGACGCCGCAACGCCGCGCAACTTGCCTGCCACGTCGGCGATATGGCGTTCACCGGCTGCATCGTTATCGGGGATCAAGACGACATCACGGTCGACGAAATACGGCGCCAAATCAGTCTGCCAGTTCCCGGCCCCGCCGGCGTTGGTGGTAGCGGCAAGGCCAAGGCCATGAACCGCGTCGGCGCATTTCTCACCTTCTACAATCAGAACGTTACAGTCTTCTTCCGCCCAGTCGGGCAGGCGGTATGGTAGCCAGCGATGCTCGGGGTCCTTGGTCGGCGTCAAACCTCGCGCTGTTTTCTGCGAGAATTTTTTGCTGCCACCATCGTAATCGACCCGCGTGACGGTCAGCGAGAGAGATCCGTCCTCCAGAAGGTAGCTGTAATCGGTTTTGAGAGTCGCTGAGCGCTGTCTGGTCGCGACAGGCACATTGCCAGCGCCGATAAGTTGAAGCGCGTCTCGCGCGTCCTGTACGCGCCCTGCGTGCACCAGAAGGTCTAGCGCATCACCGGCCAACGGCTTCCCACCACCTTGGCCACAAATCCAAGTGCCTCTGCCATCCTTGTCGTCGAACCGAAAGCGATCCTTCCCGCCGCATCCGGGGCATGGATGATGCTGACCGTCCAACAAATTGGAAGGAATACCCAATGCAGATAGGACTGCGCGCCAATTGCCGTCGTGTTTTCTATGAGCGTCATCGAAGCGGGCTGAATCGGTTAAGACACTGAACATGGCTACCCCGCACACCGAGCTTCGCTGAGCCATCGATCAAGATCGGGTTTTTGGTATCGAACGAGGCGCGCGTTAATTTTCGAGTAGGCAGGGCCGCGTCCCACGTAGCGCCATTGCCGTAACGTGGAAGTCTTTACACTCAGATATGCGGCGGCCTCATCGGGCGTGAGCCAAATCGTCGTTCTGTTGTCGATCATCGTCGTGTCTCCGTTTGCGATGCGACAGAGATTGAGACAAGAATCGACAAATAGCAGTGTAACGTTTTGACGAAATCCTTACACCGCTACCAACCTTCTGGAAGACCAGTGTTTATCGGCATGTCATTAAGCGCTTCCCATTGATTTATGTCTTCATCAATCGAAGACCACGCGGGAAACAACTTTGAATAATCTTTATCGAGATGCTGTTGCGGCGTTCTAAAACCCTTCTTATTACGATTCGCCCAATCTGAGAGTGTTTCATAAGAAATTTCCTCTCCCTTACGCGATCCGCTCACATATCGAATTACGCCACTAAGATCGCCGAAGGTTTTAGACACAGATTTCTTGGTATCGCGTGCTCGACGCGCAATCAGGAGGCTCACACGCTCTCGGTCTACATCAGCGCTGTTCGCTCTAGGAGCCTTGATTTTGGCGAACCACATACCGAATTCGATGAGCGCCCAATCTCGTTCGTCCGCTGGTCCGGGTAGATCATTTCCATGAAGCGACCAGTATTCGCGAAGCCGTCTTTTCTGATCATCATTTAGCATCTTCGCCCCCGCATATCTGAGCATCCCACCACTCGAGCCACTTCCGCTTAATCCCGAGCCGGTTCGAGCGGCTATAGGTCTTGTCCAGCGCGCCAAGGGAATGTGAGAGCATGATCTCCTTCTCGTTATGGGCGCCGTCGGCATTATCGATTGCCGTACCCAAGCTCCTTCGGAAATCATGAAAGCGCCAATCCTCACCGGTGTGATCGGGCACCTCACCCAGTAGCGCTCTGGTACGTTTCAAGTTGAGCTTGATCGCGCGATGCCCGCCGTTCCTCGAGAACACGTACGGTCCATTTTGACGTGGCACGGCCTCGAGCAAGGCCACCATTCGTTCGGTCATCGGGAACGCATCCTCACGCCCGGTCTTCGTGCGCTCCTTCGGGATCGTGATCACGCACTCAGCGAAGTCGATCTCGTCCCAACGAAGCTCCTCGATCTCAGACTTTCGCCGCGCTGTCAGGATCAGAAGCCGGATCGCGATCGACTCGAACACGTCTAGGGCGCCGACGGCGTGATATAGACGGGCAAGGTCTGCGGGGGCAAAGTACTGCTCGCGTGCCGGCAGCGCAGCGAACGTTACGTCGCGGACGGGGTTGGTTGTCACATCCTTCGCGTGAGCGCTCTGCGTAGAGAGCCAAGCGTACAGGCTTTTCATCAGCGCCAGCATGGTCTTCGCCATGGCCGGTCGTTCTTCGCGATGCTCAGCTAGCATTGAAACCCAGTCAGGCGCGCTAATATCGGCGGGATGAGAATCTCCGACTTCCTGTTGAATCCACTTCCACGCAGCGCGATACGCCTCCCCCGTTGAGCGCGACCAAGCCTTTGTGCCAGCCAGACCACCTTCACGGATGCGCGCGTATTCTTCGAACGCGATCTGGAGAGTCAGCTGGGACCGACGCTCTTCCGCCTGATTGGCCTCTCTCTCTTCACGCAGGTGGCGCCGCACGTTGATGCCGCGTCGGGCCAGCGCCTTGTACTCGCGCGCGAGATCGCGCGCCTGCTCGAGACGCATGTTGCGCACGTCGCCGAGAGAGAGGCGGCCTTGGCGCGAGTTCCAGAAATAGCTTTTGACCCCCGATGGATGAACTCGAACGCCAAAACCGGGAAGTTCGTTGTCGAAAACCAATAGGTCGCGGCCGTCTGGCCGAGGAGAAAGGTCGCGAATGACCTTGGCTGATAGCGTAGCGTGCACTTAACAACCTTATACGAAATACACACGGACTACGTTTAATCTATCCTAATTGACGACGACCTCCTACAAAAATCTAAAAAACCCCAGAAAACATGGATAACTGACGACCGCGTACAGGAAACTGATCTACAGTACCTTAACAGGACGTTAAGGAATCGGGCTCTCAGCGAATCGGTACTTTAGATCAAGGCCCTAGCCCCTGAAGCGGTTGACGGCCGCCGGTTTCAGGCCTGCCGCGGGACTGTTCACACGTCGACCGTTTCCGGCCCCTCACCAGCAATACGTGTCGCTATTCCGCCGATCACGGCCCCGACCACCGCACCTTCGACAACGAACCAGAGTGGCATCGTCAATGGACTGCCGGCACCGAATATGGCGACGAGTACGGTTTCCATCTGATCGTAGGCGAAAAACGTCAGGACGAAATTCATCCAGCCGCCGATAATCGGCGCTCTCACCCACCACGGCATCGGGATCATGAGCACCGGGTGGCGCGAGAAAATACCGAAAACGCCGATAATTGCGCCAAGGGTCGTGTACCAGAGCAATATTCCCCAGCGCAGCTGCCAGGACACCTCCGGCGCCAGGGACGGCAGGATGATAAAACCGGCAAGGCCGATAATGAACCCGATCGCCTTGCCGATCGCGATGCGCACGATAATCGATGGATGGTCGGTCATGATCGCCTCTGCGGTTGTTTTCTGAAACAGCGAGCATCGCCGTCGGCAGGTGTCTGCGCTTTGACTTTAATCAATCCAAACGGTCGCAGGTGCCTTCTTCGGCCGAGCCGTGCATCGGCGCACGGATCAGGGCTTGCACAATTAGTTCTGCAGCGGGTAGTCGCGGTCGGGATCAATCCCGCAGGTCTCTATGAATTTTCGTACCTGCATGACTTCTTCTTTCGGCAGGCTGTGATGTGCATGAGAGAAATTTGCGCTATGGCCGTTGAGCTTCACATGCAGCTTCCCGGACTGGGCAGAATTCATCTCCGCCCCCAGTTCGCCAAAAACGCTCTCTACATCCTTCAACGAAATGTTCGCGTTGATGGGGTGGGCGAACAATGTATGCAGGATTTTACGGTGATGATGGTTCATCAAGGTCTCCGCCGGACAGGATAAAGAAGCCACACCCTACCGATGGTAAAGACTACGTACATAGATATGCATCAACTTCGCGGCCCGTTGGCGTCGGCCTGCACTCGCCCGATTCACTATGCACCGGCGTAGGCGCCGAACTGCACTTCGTTCGCGGTCAGGAAGAACATCTCTATCGCCGGATTCCGGGCATCCGCACGACAGAACAGGATTTCCTCATAGGCCGCATCGATATCCGAAATCGGTATACGTCTGACGGTATCCGTGCGGCTGCTGCCGTGGGTAAACAGGAACCCGATACCAAGGCCGTTCGCGACCGCCTCATAAACGGCATCGCTCGGATCCAGGAGTATCTTGGGGCTCGGAGCGAGTCCGGCACGCCGAAACGCGGCATCGACAACCGCCTGTGTCGCCGAGCCCTTCGGCCGGAATATCAGGGGTTCGGTCGCCAGCTGCGCCAGCGACACTGCCTGCGAGCCGGAAAGACGATGATCCGGATGAATCAGCGCGACGACACCCTGCTTCAGACACAGCTTCCGGCGCAACCGCGAATCCACGATCACGTTCGGCAGGACCCCGACATCCATCGAACCATCAAGGACAGATGCCGTTATGTGAGCGTGGTTGCGGAGTTCGACCTCCACCTGGACCTTTGGAAAGCGTTTTCGGAAATCGCCGATCAGCCGCATGCCCGGCATGGAGTTGCCAAGCCCGACCCTCAACTTTCCCGATGCAGCATTGCTTCCGCCGCGCAGGATATGGGTTGCCCGTTCTTCCAGTTTGCGCAGTTCGGAAATTACCGGCTCCAGATCCAGACACAGATCGGTCGGCACCAGGGAGCGCCCCCGGCGCTCGAACAGTTGCACGTCGAACGCACGCTCCAGATCGTGAATCGCCTGACTGACCGCGGGCTGGGATACGCCAAGCCGGCTGGCCGCTGCGGAAAAGCTTCCTTCATCGAGCACCGCGTCCAGGGCGCGCATCCGCGAGGTGGTCAGGGCCATTATGTTCTCAGACTCAATCAAAGAGTTCCTGTTGGGAACCGTTATCTAACCCATAAGCATGACCTTTATATGTCATCGCAGAGTCCAATCTCCGCCTTATCCACGGTCTGAGGACAGGTCCACAGGGGCGGAAAGTAAGCCGGATGACGGGTATCAGACTCTCGGGGATTACAAAGAGCTTCGGGGACACAAGTGTGCTCCGGGGCATAAACCTGGATATCGCTCCCGGCGAATTCCTGACCCTCGTCGGGCCGTCCGGATGTGGGAAATCGACCCTTCTGCGGATTATCGCCGGACTGGAGGAACAAACAGGCGGCGACGTTGAAATCGGTGGTGTCCGGGTCAACAACCTGCGCGCCAGCAGGCGCGATCTCGCGATGGTGTTCCAGTCCTATGCCCTGTATCCGCATCTCACCATTGCAGAGAACATGCAGACACCGCTGAAGCTGCGCGATCTCACATTCTGGGAGCGCTTCCCGCTGATCGGACGGTTGTGGCCGAATTACGCCGCAAAAATGGCGGCGCTTAACGCCACTGTCCGGGAAACAGCCGATACCCTTGAAATCGGCCACCTGCTGGGGCGAAAGCCCGGCCAACTGTCCGGCGGTCAGCGCCAACGGGCGGCGCTCGGACGCGCCATGGTCCGCAAGCCTGTCGCCTTCCTGATGGATGAACCCCTGTCGAACCTTGATGCCGCCTTGCGGGTGCATATGCGCTCCGAGCTGGCGGACCTCCATCGCAGCCTGCAGACAACCTTCATCTACGTCACCCACGATCAGGCAGAAGCCCTCACGATGTCGGACCGCATGGCGGTGATGGTAGAGGGCAATGTCCTGCAGCTTGGGACTCCCGAAGAGATATACCGCACGCCCGTCGACCGGTGTGTCGCGGAATTTGTCGGCAGCCCGAAAATCAACATCATCCCGGGTGCCGCGGACGGCAACGGGCGGGTATCCGCCTACGGCACGCCGCTGCAACAGCGCATCGCCGGGAAGGCCAGACGCATACAGGTCGGTATTCGACCTGAACACCTGATGCTGGCGCCGGAGGGCAGCCATAACGAAGGCTGGCCGTTTCGCGTAACGCACAAGGAAAACCTCGGTTCCGATTTTTTCCTGCACGGCCACCTGAACGGCTCCAACCACCGCATCATCGCCCGCCTGACGCCGGACGAGGTCGCGATGGTCACGATCGGCTCGGAGATCACGCTCTGCCCGGCGCCCGGAACGCCGATTGCCTTCGACGAAGGCGGCCGCCGGATCGGGTTCGTCAAGGACAGGCAATGACGGCGCGCGCGCCCACCCACCGGACCCACCGGGCGGGATACTGGTTCGTCGCGCCGGCGATCGTCCTGATGGTTGTCATCCTGATCGTCCCAATTCTCATCGCAGCGCTGCTGTCCTTTACCGATTATTCGCTCGGGAATCCCGAGATTTCGTGGGTCGGGTTCGAAAACTACGACCGCATGGTGAACCGCAGCACCTATACCCGCATGATCACGGCGACGGCGACCTATGTGCTGGTCGTGGTGCCCGCGTCGATCCTGCTGGGCCTCGGCGCCGCGCTTCTGATCAATTCGGTCAAACGCTTCAACGATCTGTACAAGACGATCTATTTCCTGCCGGTCATGGCCGCGCTGCTGGCGATGGCCATCGTCTGGGAATTTTCGCTCCATCCGTCGCTCGGCATCGTGAACAAGACCCTTGCGTCCGGCTGCGGTACGGCGGCCGAGAGCGTGTTGAGCTTCGGCTGGCTGCCGTGGGTGGACGCACAGGCAAGCTGGTATGCAAGAGGCTGCGAAAGAGGCTTTCCGCTCTGTTTCGGCAACAAGGATTACGCCATCTGGACGATCTGCTTCATCGGCATCTGGCAGGCATTCGGCTTCAACATGGTGCTCTATCTCGCCGGCCTGACGTCGGTATCGCGTGAGCTCTATCACGCGGCAGAAATAGACGGGGCAACGTCTGCCTGGGACCGCTTCAGGCTGGTCACCTGGCCGATGCTCGGGCCGACGACGGTATTTGTCGTCACCATCACCACCATCAGATCGTTCCAGGTCTTCGATACCGTCGAGGCCATCACCCTGGGCGGGCCATCCAAGAGCACTTTCGTGATGATGTACGCGATATACGAAAAAGCGATCCAGCAGAACCTGATCGGGATGGGATCGGCCATTACGGTCGTATTCCTGACCTTCGTGCTGCTATTGACCCTGGGCCAGCGCTATCTGGTCGAACGCCGGGTGCACTATTCATGACCGGCGGCCGTTCCTCGCCCTTCGCAGAGCCGATCAAGCACGCGATCCTGATCCTCGGCGCGCTGGTCGTGATCCTGCCGTTCTACGTGATGGTGAGCTATTCGTTCAAATCGCCGCGCGAGATCGAAACCAATACGGGCGGCTTCTTCGGCGCCCAGCAGGAGATGGTGAACGAGTATTGCGTCAAGCTCGGCAACCCGCGTGAAGCCTGCCTCGAGACCCCGGTCGCCTTCAACTATTCCGAAGCATTCAAGAAGGCCCCGTTGCTGCGCTATCTCCTTAACGGCGTCGTCGTGACCGCCTCGATCTTTTTGATACAGGTCATCATCGCCCTGCCCTGCGCCTATGCGCTTTCGAAACTGAGATTCTGGGGGCGCGATTTCGTCTTTGCGCTGGTGTTGTTCTGCCTGCTCATCCCGGTCCACGCCATCGCCCTGCCCATTTACATCATGCTCGCCAAGGTCGGGCTGACCAACAGTTACGCGGCACTGGTGATCCCGTGGACTATCTCTGTCTTCGGCATATTCCTGATGCGCCAGTTCTTCATGACCGTGCCGGACGACCTGATAGACGCGGCGCGCATGGACGGCATGACCGAATTCTCGATCATCTGGAAGGTCATGCTCCCGACGGCGATTCCCGCCCTGCTCGCCTTTGCCATCTTTTCCGTGGTGGCCCACTGGAACGATTATTTCTGGCCGCGGATCGCGATCACCGGCAACCGCGATCTCTATACACCGCCGCTCGGGCTGCGCGAATTCAAAGGCGGGGCGGACGGATCAATCTGGGGGCCGATGATGGCTACCGCCACGATCATCGTTACCCCGCTCATCGTCGCGTTCCTGCTCGCACAGAGACGCTTCATCGAAGGCATCACGCTTACAGGCATGAAATAGACACACGAATTCCCGGCGGACCGGGATTAACAGGACGGGCCGGAACGGCCCGACGATAACAGGAGAAGCAGATCATGAAACGCATTCTGTCCATGGCCGCAGGCGCGGTCCTGATGACGAGCCCGGCGCTCGCCGTCGATATCGAGGTAGGCTACCCCTATAGCCACCTGTTCGATGTGACCTATGAGAAAATCATGAAGGATTTCAAAAAGGCGCATCCCGATATCAACGTGAAGTTCCGCGCAACCTATGAACATTACGAGGACGGCACCAACACCATCCTCCGCGAGGCGGTTTCGGGCAACCTGCCCGACGTGACGATGCAGGGACTGAACCGCCAGCAGATTCTTGTCGAAAAAGGCATCGCGAAATCGCTGGAACCGTTTATCGCGAAGGAAGCCGACTTTGAAAAGGACGGCTATCACAAGGCGATGCTCAGCCTGTCGACCTTTGACAACAAGGTCTATGGCCTGCCCTTCTCGGTCTCGCTGCCGGTCGGTTACTACAACATGGAGCTGATGAAAAAGGCCGGGGTCACCAAGCTGCCGACAACCTGGAAGGAAGTCATCGCGACCTGCAAGACCCTGCGGGCGGGCGGCGTACAGAACCCGGTCTTCTGGGGCTGGAACATCACCGGCAACTGGTTCGTGCAGGCGCTTCTGTGGAGCCAGGACACGCCTATCGTCAAGAACGGCAAGGCCAATTTCGACGGCCCGGCCGGACGCGTGGCGCTGGAAACGATGAAGTCGATCTTCCGCGGCTGCGGGATGAAGAATCTTTCGTGGAAGGATGCTCTGGCGTCGTTCTCTGCGGGCCAGGTTGCGATGATGTTCTGGTCCACCTCCGCTCTCGGCGCGATCGAGCGTGCGAAGGGCGATTTCGAACTCCGGACCAGCGAATTCCCCGGCATCGACGGGCCGCCGAAGGGCCTGCCCGCGGGCGGAAACGCGGCCCTGCTGGTTTCGACGTCGAAGGATCCGGCGCGGCTCGATGCGGCCTGGAAATTCCTGAAGTTCATCACGTCCGGCGTCGGTGCCGCCGCGGTTGCCGAAACGACCGGCTACATGCCGCCGAACAAGGCGGCGAACGAAATCATCCTCGCCGATTTCTACAAGCGGAACCCGAACAAGGAGACAGCTGTCCGGCAGCTGCCGCTCCTGCGCGACTGGCTCGCCTATCCGGGCGACAAGGGTCTCGCGGTCACCCAGGTCATCTATGACGCCATCGAGGGTATCGTTGTCGGCGACAAGGACGACATGAAAGAACTGCAGCAGGAACTGGTCGAGGAAGTGAACGATCTTCTGCCGAAAGGTTCCTGAAGCCCCCTAGGGTGAGTTCGGACGGGGATGCACAGGCATCCCCGTCCGTCTATTGTCTTCCCGGCCCATTCCCCTGCGAGCAGAATATCCCGATGAAAATCATCCACCTTTCCGACACCCATTTCGTTCCGCCCGGCAAGAAACTGTATGGACGGGAGCCCAAAATCGCGCTGGACGCCGCGATCGCCGATATCAATGCCCATCACGCCGACGCCGAACTGGTGATCGCGACGGGCGATCTCACTCACTGGGGCGAACCGGCGGCCTTCGACAGTCTCGCCGGCTCATTCGCGGCACTGGAACCGCCGCTGAAGCTCCTGATCGGCAACCACGATGCCCGCGAAACATTCAAACAGTATTTTCCCGATCAGGATGGCGACGGCACGGGTTTCATTCACAGCGTGCAGGATACGTCCGCCGGCCGGTTCGTATATCTCGATACCGTGCTGGCCGGCACCCACCAGGGGCATTTCTGCGCGGAACGATGCCGCTGGCTGTCAGAAACTCTCGCCGCCTCGGCGGGCCGCGACGTGTTCCTGTTCATGCATCACCCGCCCTTCCTCATCGGTCTGCCCGCGCTGGACGCGATCTCGCTGCAGCAGCGCGATGAATTCCGCGCGGCGGTCGAACCGCACAAGGCGTCCATCCGGCATCTGTTTTTCGGTCATGTCCACCGGACAATTGCGGGAAGCTGGCTCGGCATTCCGGTCAGTTCGGTGCGTTCGATGAACCACCAGACACGCCTGCAGATGACGGAAGGCCCGCTTGCCGGGAACTTCGAACCGCCTTCCTACGCGGTTGTGTTGATCGAGAACGACCAGGTCGTGGTTCATTTCCACGATTTCCTCGACGACAGCCACCGGTTCTTCCTCGCCGAAAGCCCGTGGGACGACTGGTCCCGCCGCCAGGCGCACCCTTAAGAGGCGCGCTCAGACGCCCAGATAGTGGTGCTGGAGTTCCTCATCGGCGCTGAGCTGCTCGGAATTGCCTTCCCAGACGATCTGGCCGCGTTCCACGATGTAGTGGCGGTCGCCGATGCGGGTCAGCGCGTCAACGTTCTTGTCGATCACCAGGATCGACTGGCCGCGCGCCTTGAGGCCTTCGAGGCACTTCCAGATTTCCTCGCGGATCAGCGGAGCCAGGCCTTCTGTCGCCTCGTCCAGGATCAGCAGCTTCGGGTTGGTCATAAGCGCCCGGCCTACCGCCAGCATCTGCTGCTCGCCGCCTGACAGCTGGTTGCCCATATTGGTCATCCGGTTGCCGAGATTGGGGAACATGTCGACGATGGCATCCACGGTCCACGGCTCCGCGACACCGGACCGGTTCGCCGCCGTCGCGATCAGGTTCTCGCGAACGGTGAGATTCGGGAAAATCTGGCGGCCTTCCGGCACCAGTCCCAGACCGAGCTTGGCGATCTGGTAGTCTTTCAGTTTCTGGACTTCCGCGCCCTCGAACGTGATCGTGCCGCCATGGGTCGGCACCATGCCCATCAGGGACCGGATGGTCGTGGTCTTCCCCATCCCGTTACGTCCGAGCAGAGAGACCACTTCGCCCTCATTGACGGAAAAAGACATGCCGAACAGCACCTGACTGGTGCCGTAGGACGTTTCGATGCTTTTGACTTCAAGCATGGCGATTACTCGTCTTCGCCAAGATACGCGGCGCGGACCTCGGCATTGTTGCGAATTTCTTCGGGCGTGCCGGTGGCGATGCTCCGTCCGTACACAAGCACCGTTACCCGGTCGGCCAGGCTGAAAACCGTATCCATGTCATGCTCGATCAGCAGCATGGAATAGCGGCCCTTGAGGTCCTTCATGAAGGCGCGCATGGTCTCGGATTCTTCCGTTCCCATCCCGGCTGTCGGCTCGTCGAGGAGCAGCATCTTGGGCGCCGTCGCCAGCGCCATCGCGATTTCGAGCTGACGCTGTTCGCCATGCGCCAGATTGCCGGCGAGCACGAGCGCCCTGTCGGCGAGGCCGACATCCGCCAGTATCTGCCGGGCAGGCTCTACCAGACGAGCGTCGGTCGAGGCGCGCTTCCAGAACCGGAAACTGTGCCCCGCATGGGCCTGAAGCGACAGCGCGACGTTCTCCTGCGCCGTGAAATTCTTGAACACGCTGGTGATCTGGAAGGATCGCGCAAGGCCGACATGCGACCTTTGCGGCGCGCTCATCCGGCTGATATCGCGGCCGTTGAAGACAATCTTTCCGGAATCCGGACGCAGCATGCCGGCAACCTGCGCGACGAACGTTGTCTTGCCGGCGCCGTTCGGTCCGATCACCGCATGGATTTCACCGGGCATCACCTCGAAATCCACGTGGTCGGTCGCCGTGATGCCGCCGAAGGTTTTTACCAGTTGGTCGACCTTGAGGATGGGATCAGTCATCGGACATATCCTCCTTACCCGGCAGTATTCCCCAGAGACCTTTCTTGGCGAAAAGGATGATGATCAGAAGCATCGGGCCGAAGATGATCCACCAGTGCTGTGTCACCGTCGCGAGCACGTCTTCCAGCAGCAGATAGGCCGCGGCGCCCAGAATGGGGCCGAACACGGTTCCCATGCCGCCGAGCAGGACCATGATCATGATCTCGCCGGAGCGGGTCCACCGCATGAATTCGGGCGTTACGAATTCCGTCAGGTTCGCCAGCAGGAAACCGGCGACACCGCACATCGCACCCGAAATAACAAAAGCGACCAGACGGTACCGGAAAACCGGATAACCGATCGCTTCCATCCGCGCCTCGTTGGAATGGCTGCCCCGGATAACCATCCCGAACCGGGAATTGACCAGCCGCCACGACAGGAAGGTGCACAGCGCCAGAAAAAACAGGATCACGTAGTAGAGTGTTGAGTTATCGTCGAGATCGATCCAGTCGCCGAAGAAGCTGCGCGCCGTGTTGATGCCGTCATCGCCGCCATATTCTTCAAGGCTGATACCCAGAAAATATAGCATCTGCGTGAAGGCGAGCGTGATCATGATAAAATACAGACCGCCCGTCCGCAGCGAAATGGACCCGATAAACGCCGCGACAATCCCCGAACCGACGATGGCGACGATCAATTGGAGCCAGCCGTTCTCGATATCGTAAAAGTTCAGGATGGCCACCGCATAGGCGCCGAGCCCGAGATAGGCCGCGTGGCCGAAGCTGATAAGGCCGCCGTAGCCCAGGATGAGGTCGAGACTGATCGCCGCGATGGCGAAGATCAGCACCCTCGACGCGAGAGACAGGTAAAACGGCTCTTCAATCGCTTCGAAGAACGGCGGGAGAAAGATCAACAGGCCGAACAGCACGACCAGAAAACCGAGTTTTGTTTTGTTCAGCATGTCGATTAACCCGTCCGCGCCGGAAACAGGCCCTCGGGTTTGAAGAACAACACCGCTGCCATGAGGATATAAATAAGCATCGATGCCAGCGCCGGGCCGGCTGTCTGCGCCGTATCGACCGGCAAGATCATGGTGAGCAGGTCGGGCAGCGTCGATCGGCCGACGGTCTCGAACACGCCGACAATGATCGAGGCGACGACGGCGCCGCGTATGGAGCCGATCCCGCCGACCACGATGACGACGAAAGCGAGGATCAGCATTTCCTCGCCCATGCCCGGCTCCACCGACAGTATCGGCCCGGCCATAACACCGGCGATCGCCGCGAGCGCGGCGCCGAGGCCGAACACAACCGTATACAGAAACCGGATATTCACGCCGAGCGCGCCGACCATCGTGCGGTTGCTGGCGCCGGCACGGATCAGCATGCCAATCCGGGTTTTCGAAATCAGAATATAAAGGAATACGGCAACGAGGATGCCGACGCCGATGATCACAAGCCGGAACACCGGGTAAGGCACGCCAGGGATGATCTCGACATTCCCGTCGAAGATTCCGGGAAGCGGCATCGCCTGCGCTTCGGCGCCCCAGACGAGGCGGACGAGTTCGTTGAAAAACAGGATCAGCCCGAACGTTGCGAGGACCTGGTCCATATGATCGCGCTGGTACAGCGTGCGCAGGGCGATCACTTCAAGGATCATACCGGTCAGCAATGCCAGCGGAATGGTCAGGACGAGGGCCAAGAGGAAGGATCCCGTCAGCCCGACAAGGGTTGCACCATAATAGGCGCCCAGCATGTAGAGCGAGCCGTGCGCCAGATTGACCATGTTCATAATGCCGAAAACCAGCGTCAGGCCAGCGGAGATCAGGAAAAGAAAAACCCCGAATTGAATGCCGTTCAGCGTCTGCTCCAGCAGCAGCAGCAAACTCATAGTGTCATGCCTTTAATTATCGTCCAGAGGCCGCGCGAACCTGCGAGGGGACCGCGCGGACCGAAGCACATTCCCGCAAAGCGGAAAGCGCGCAGGTTGGCGTCATCGGTTGCCGGACGTCCCCTTTTGCAGGGAACGTCCGGCAATGTTTCCGGCCCGGCGGCCGGAAACGTTTCTAAAGCTTCAGTTTCTTTTTGAGCTTATCCATGTTGCAGGACTTGTAGTAAGCGTCCTTGTGGTTCTCGAAAACAATGCCACGGGTCACGATCTTGGGATCGCCGTTCGCATCGGCAACGACTTCACGCTTGTAGAAGTTCTGGATCGGAACGTGATTGACGTTATAGGAGAACTTGCCGCGGATTGACGGGAAAGCCGCCTTCTCCATCTGCGCTACCATACCCTTCAGGTTCTTCAGGTCACCGCCGACCGCCTTGATCGCATCGTCGACCATGAACGGCATGTCATAGGCCTGCGCCGCATAGCTCGAGGGGTGATAGCCGTACTTCTTGATGAAGTCCTTGATGAAGCGCTGATTCTGCTCGGCCTTGTCGTCGAGGTTCCAGAAATTGGTGTGATAGGTCCCAATCGCGTTCTTGCCATGCCCCGGAAGCGACAGATGATCGATCGTGAACGCGCTGTAGAACGGCGTCTCCATGCCCGCAGCCCGGTACTGCTTCATGAAGGCGATTCCCATCCCGCCCGGCAGAAAGGAGAAGATCGCATTCGGCTTTGCCGCGCGGATCTGCGAGATTTCCGCCTGGTAGTCAGTCTGGCCCAGCTTGACCAGGATGCGGCCCGCTTTCTTTCCCTTGTAGAAGCGCTCGAACCCCTGAAGCATGTCCTTGCCGGCCTGGTAGTTGACCGACAACTGGAAGACGTTGTCGATTTTCTCGTCGGTCATGAGCTTGCCCATGGCTTCCGGCGTCTGGTCATTGTTCCATGACGTCGTGAAGAAAAGCGGGTGACAGCCCTTGCCCGCCATCTGCGACCAACCGGCATTGGTTGTAATCATTATCTTGCCGGCTTTGAGAACGACGTTTTGCGACGCCGCCAGAACGTTCGACCAGATAATGCCGGTGACGAAATCGACCTTGTCCTTCTGTAACATCTGGACAGCGACCTGGCGGCCGACGTCGGGCTTGGCCTGATCGTCGCCATAGACCATTTCGACATCGAGACCGCCGAGCTTGCGGCCCAGATGATCGAGCGCGAGTTCGACGGCATCCTTCTGATGCTTGCCGAAAATGGCGAGTCCGCCGGAGAAAGTGTTGATAAACCCGATTTTCACGCTGTCCGCGTGGGCGACGGGCGCCGCGACGAATGCCGCAAGCGCCGCTGCAACAATCAGTCTTTTCTTCATGAGAGTCCCCTTGAGTTTATTGGTGCTGACTATATTCCTCAGGATGGTAGCTTATTGATCGGCACTCTAAAAGCCCTGTCCTGCAATAATATGAAACAGTTTCAACCCTTAACATGCCGATCTAGACACAAATCATGAATATCCGTCAGTTATTTGCGGGCCTTTTCGCGCGCCCCGCGCCGCCCGCCTTCTCTCCCGATTTACCGAATGCGGAAACCGCCGTCCTGGCGGCGGAAATGCAGGCATGCCTGAACCGCAGCGGCGGCGCCCTGACCACGATCCGGAGAGCGCAGGACATTGCAACCCTCTTTTCAGGCCTGTCGACGGAAGGAAAACGCCGTTACGTCGACACCCTGCTGTCCCTGAACGACACTGCTGGAAAGTCGGTCAGCGATCGGTATTCGGAGATTGAGGAGGCAGAACTTTTCGGCGGCTCCGCGAGCAAGCTCGCCATGCTGGACGCTTTCGAAACCCCGGTCCGCCGGATGCTCGGCGCCTTGAACGGCACCGAAAACGGTCCCGTCCTGATTGCCGAAATCAGCGAACTCGGCGGCGAAAAAATCACTCAAGAGACCAAGAATCTTTAGTTTAATCAAATGCTTGTTTCTCGATATTGATCTTATTTATTCTTTATAAAGCAGCCCGTGCCGCCAACCGGACGGCTTCGAAAAAGTCAAACAGGCGCGCGACATAATGCGCCCGCACCCGGAAATTGCCCGTACCTCCGTCAAGCAGATCAGCCTCCATGGAATCGACCAGTCTCTCGAGACGGCGGCGATGAATGCCAAGCGCCCGCTGTATCGGATCCGCGACGATGCCGGCAAAAGCGGCCAACACGGACGATACGGCCAGCAGGCCGACGGTGATCCCGGCCACCAGCTGCCAGGACGGTTCCGCCGGAAACATGGCGTACCATATGCCGCCAAGACCGGTACCGAGGGGAAACGCGATAATCGCAGCCTGCTGGGCAAGGATTGCGGCGAGTGCCGGGCCCAGCGTAAAGGCCGTCGGGGTCAATTGCTGCGCCACCAGCCCTCCGACACCCGCCGATGCAAGCGCCGTTGCGATCTCGGCAGCGGCGACCCGGGCGCCCGTGTAGCGGGCCATGCTCTCCGTCAGCCGGGCGTTGAAGACGGCGTCGTCGCTGTGATGCGCCGCAATTGCCTTCGCTGCCGCCATCGCACGCGCAATCTCGGGCTCTGCCAGAAGCAGATCGGCGAGCGCATCCCGATCGGAAACGCGGTCCCCGGCACGGTAAGGCAGTTCCAGAAACTCGGACCACATCACCCAGTCGATCTCTCTGGACACCGCCGTCTCCAGCTGCGTCGGCCAGCGGCGCAAGCCCGCCGACGCCCTGCGCCAGCCGAACCGTTCGAACAGACCTGTTGCCAGCATTTTCAGTATATGGGGCAGCGCAAGCGCGATATTGACCGGCGCCCGGACCAGATCGCCGCCAAGGGCTGCGCGGTGCATCCTGATCGCCCCGCGAAAACTGAAATGGCGGCGCGAAAAGTAGCTTATCCGGGTACGGCGCGTATCGATATAGCGCCGCGCCGCCGCCCGAAAAGCGCGCTCGATGGCGGCGCGTTCGAGCTCCAGATCTCCCAGCGCGGCAGCAGATGGCGCGCCGGGAGAGGAATCATCTGAAACGTTCTGGTCCATTGGGCGAAATGTCGCTTATCCGGGCGCGGCTGTCATCAACGCGATGACTGCCGCGCCAATCTGTATGGTTGAACGCAAACGCCGCGCCCACTAGGTTCGCGCTCACGGATACCCTCAGATAAACACTTTCGCCGGGAGTAGATCATGAAATTCAGAATTGCCGCCGTTGTAGGGCTTGCCGCCGCCGTTCTTGGCCTGCCGGCCGCCGCTCAGGAGTCCAAACCCAAAGTCGGCGACCGTATCGGCGACTGGGTGTTTCAGTGCCAGGCGGTTTCGGCGAACCAGAATATCTGCGGGCTCATCCAGACAATCATCGACAATAACACCAAACGGCAGGTTGTTGCGGTCGCCATCCGGTATGCCGGCACAGGGGAGGCACGACGCCTTGGCATGTTCGTCACTGTCCCCCTGGGTATTTTTCTGGGTTCCGGCATTGGCGGCAAGATAGACACGTCCGAACAGTTCAAATTCAACCTTCAGACCTGCAATCAGCGCGGCTGCCAGGGTGCGGCAGAAATTACACCGGCCATGCTCGCGGATATGAAAAAGGGCCAGCGCCTGATCGTCGGCTTCAAGGCGCGGGCGGATGCAAACACGATCGCCGTCCCGGTCTCGCTTAACGGCTTTACCGACGCCCTGAAAGCGATCGACGCCCAGTAAGATTTACCCTGCGAAACTGCGAAAGCAATCGAGATAAACAGTCGAGATACCGGGCAAAATGGCCGTCGCTGCTGAGATACTGGATAAACTCCCCCTCGTGGCCGACCTCCCCCGGGATTCGAAAACCGCCCTCGCCCTGCGTTGTACCTCGCGGACCTACCGGGCCGCGCAGGAGATCATCAGCAAGGAGAACGACGCGAAGGACGTCTACTTCATCACGTCCGGCAGCGCCCGCGTCGTGAACTGGTCGGCCGGCGGACGCGAAGTAAGTTTCGAAGACATTCCCGCCGGCGGAATGTTCGGCGAACTTGCCGCTATCGACGGCGCGCCGCGTTCAGCGACAGTCGTCGCTTTGGAACCCATCGAAGTCTGCGTCATCGACGGCGCGTCCTTCATGACGGCGGTTCTCGGCAGTCCCGAAACCTCCCGCCGGCTGATGGAGCGGCTGACGGCAATCATTCGTCGCTCGACCGGGCGGATATTCGATCTCAGCGTCTACGTCGCGAATATCCGCATTTATGCAGACCTCCTCCGCCTTTCACAGCCCGCCGAAGATGGGGGCAACGGCGCAGTGATCGCCCCTATTCCGGTCCATTCGGACATAGCGGCTAGGGTTTCGACGACCCGTGAGACCGTTGCCCGCGTGCTCGGCGATCTGTCGCGCCGCGAAATCGTGATCCGGGAAAAAGACCGGCTGATCGTGCCCGATACCGCCCGGCTGGCGGAGATGGTCGAGGACTAGAGACTTCCCTAGAAAGTAGCCCATTCCATATCTCCTGGAAAGTAGCCCATTCCATATATCAGGAATGCTGCATTGCGACCAATTTTGTTGCACTGCAACATACGCTTCTGATATAAGCCGGTTCCGGTGCCATTTTCACCACATTTGTGCCGGACAGCCCTTTCGCGGCCTCTTCGGCTAGCTTGGCCCTTCATATGCGGCGAAACCAAACGGCACGGCATCATCGTTCCGTAGGGCACTGATTTAACCGGGACTTTGATAATGTCATTCCACGCGTACCGGGACCAATGGATCGGGAACGTCCGCGGCGATATTCTGGCCGGGCTGGTGGTCGCACTCGCGCTGATTCCCGAGGCGATCGCCTTTTCCATCATTGCCGGCGTCGATCCCAAGATCGGGCTGTACGCTTCGTTTTCGATTGCCGTCGTCGTCGCCATCACCGGCGGACGTCCCGGCATGATCTCGGCGGCGACGGCGGCCACCGCCGTGCTGATGGTGACTCTCGTGAAGGAACACGGGCTTCAATACCTGCTCGCCGCAACGGTACTTGCGGGGCTTCTGCAGATTGTCGCGGGTTTCCTCCGTCTCGGCTACGTCATGCGCTTCGTCTCCCGTTCGGTGATGACGGGTTTCGTCAATGCCCTCGCAATCCTGATTTTCATGGCACAATTGCCCGAACTGATCGGCGTACCCTCGCTGACCTACGTCATGGTCGCTGCCGGCCTCGCCATCATCTACCTGTTTCCGTACCTCACCAAGGCGGTCCCGTCGCCGCTGATCTGCATCATCATTCTGACGGCGGTTGCCATCGGGTTCGGCCTGGATGTCCGCACCGTCGGGGATATGGGCGAACTGCCGTCTACCCTGCCCGTCTTCCTGATCCCGGATATCCCGCTGAATCTCGATACCCTGACGATCATCCTGCCCTACTCCGCCGCGGTCGCCGCCGTCGGTCTGTTGGAATCGCTGATGACGGCGTCCATCGTCGACGAATTCACCGATACCACCAGCGACAAGAACCGCGAATGCATCGGACAGGGCCTTGCCAACACCGCGACGGGGTTTATCGGCGGCATGGCGGGCTGCGCCATGATCGGCCAGTCGATCATCAACGTGAAATCGGGCGGGCGCGGACGCCTGTCCTGCTTCTGCGCGGGCGTCTTCCTGTTGTTCATGATCGTCGTGCTCGGCGACTGGGTGAAACAGATACCGATGGCCGCCCTGGTCGCAATCATGATCATGGTCTCGATCGGCACGTTCAGCTGGTCCTCGATCCGCAACCTCAAAGACCATCCGCGCTCATCGTCCGTTGTGATGATCGCGACCGTTGCCTGCGTCGTCCTCACCCATAATCTCGCCATCGGCGTACTCGTGGGCGTCCTGCTTTCGGGCATTTTCTTTGCCTGGAAGATCGCGCAGATATTCCGCGTCACCTCCAGCCTGTCCGACGACGGCACGCACAGGACCTATCGGGTGGAGGGCCAGATCTTTTTCGCCTCGGCGGACGCTTTCTCGGCCGCCTTCGATTTCCGTGAGGCGCTCGAAAAGGTTACTATCGACATCAGCCATGCTCATATCTGGGATATTTCCAGTGTGGCGGCGCTCGATATGATCGTTTTGAAATTCCGCCGCGACGGCGCGGAAGTCGAGATTATCGGGCTGAATGAAGCCAGCGAGACGATTGTCGACAAACTCGCAATCCACGACAAACCCGGCGCGCTCGAACGATTGCTGGGACATTAGGGCGACACGGAAGCCACACGGGGACGGAACGGGAAATGAGCAAGATCGTCGCGCTTGTCGATGGATCCATCTACGCCGAGAGCGTCTGCGACCACGCATCGTGGGTTGCGGGGCGGACCGGCGCCGGTATCGAGCTTCTGCATGTACTCAATCATCGCCACGCGGTCGGCGCGCCGAAGAATCTGAGCGGCAATATCGCGCTGGGCGCCCGCTCATCCCTGCTCAAAGACCTGAGCGAACGCGATGCCGAAACCGCAAAAGTTTCCCAGAAAAACGGCCGCGCCATCCTCGATGCCGCCAAGGCAAGGCTTGAAGCCGCCGGTGTCGGAAAGGTCACCGCCCGCCTCCGCATCGGCGATATTGTCGAAGAAGCGGCAGAATGCGAGACCGAGGCTGAAATGACCGTTATCGGCAAGCGCGGCGATGCCGCCGATTTCGCAACGCTCGACCTCGGCTCCAACCTCGAACGGGTCGTGCGGTCGTCCCGCAAACCGGTGATTGTCGCCTCCCGCGCGTTTACCCCGGTCAAACGCCTGCTCATCGCCTTCGACGGCGGCTCAAGCAGCCGGAAGGCTGTCGACTATGTGGCCAGCCATCCTCTATTCGACGGCCTGTCCTGCCGGCTGCTGACGGCCGGATCGGGCACGCCCGAGATCCGCGATCGCCTCTCCAGCGCGAAACTGGCCCTGGAGGCTGCCGGGCACGAGGTCGAGGCCGATATCGTCCAGGGCCCGGCCGACCTGCTGATCGCCAGCGCGGTCGAAACCGACGATATCGACCTTCTGGTCATGGGCGCCTTCGGCCATTCCCGCTTTCGCAGGCTGATCATCGGTTCGACCACCGCCGAGATGATCAGGCTGTGCAAGATACCGGTCATGCTGTTTCACTGAACGCCGGTTTTGAGGGGCCAGCTGGCGACGGAGCTTGCTCTCCGTCGCGATGGTAAAACGGCCTGATCATCGTCTCGATCGCGGCGCCTTTACCCCAGTGGCGCAAGACTCCGGACATTCTGCCAAAACGGACCCGCTTGATTGATCCACGCCCTTCCATACTCCCAAAAGTGTCGGCATTTTTTACAACTTGCTGTCACCCCAAGAAGCCTGGATCGACAACTTCTTGAAATCACACAAGTTTTCAAGCTGGCACAATTCTTGCTTGCCCCTCTTCAAACATCACATTTGTAATTCAAAAGTCACATTTGTAAGAGGACGAAAAAATGTTCCCAACAAAACGCATAGGATCCACGGTCGTCAGCGCATTCATCCTTGCCGGCGCCAGTCTCCTGTTTACCGACGGAGCCGCGCATTCCGCCCCAATCCAGATGCAGGGTAATTTCCTGTGGACCCAGGTTTCGGACGACGGGACGCTTGGAAACGGAAACACAATGCCCGGTCTGATACATGATGCGACGGGTACCGGCACTTTCAATACGGCGACGGGCGACTATCTCCGGCCCGGAACGCCATTCGAAGGGTTCGGCGTACGATCCGACCAGGGCGGAGTTCTCGGCAACCGGAACAGCAGCGGCGATAGTTTTGCGCAAACCTCACTGACGGATCTGAGCGCCGGCACGCTTAATCATGTGCGCTGGACAGGAACAGTGGCAGGGCTGTTCAATATCGAACACAACTATCTTTTCGACGACACGGATGAAAATATCAGCATCACGACCGTTCTGACGGCGCTGACCTCGCTTACCAACGTCCAGTTTTCCCGCGCCATAGACCCGGACCCGGACAACTATTCCGGCGGGACTGCCTCGACGAGGAACGAACGCGGTCTCGACCTCAATAATGACGGCGATTACGACGATGCGGGCGAGCAGTCGCGGGAGAACTTTGTAAGTGCCGAAGGATCCATTTCCGGCCTCGCGATGGCAATGTTCACGAACAGCGCGATCACGCACAACACTGGCATCGTAACGAATTGCTGTAGCGTGATCGACCCGACCCCCTATCTCAATGGCGGCAATTTCACCCCGATCGTCGGGTTCGATTCCGTCGGCGATCACGGCATAGGCCTCGGTTTCGATATCGGCGCCATGGAGAACGGTGACTCGGTGACGATAACCTACGCCTACGTCTTCGGCGATACCGTCGGCACGGTCGATATCCCAACGGAAGTTGCCGAACCGTCGGTTCTGGCACTCTTCGCAATGGGACTGATCGGACTCGGTCTGGCGAGACGGCGAAAGATCGCCTGATACACCGAATCTGGCAATGTTCATCGAAAAGCGGCGGTCCTTCGGGCCCGCCGCTTTTTTATTGCCGGTACGCAGTTCTGAGGGCATTGCGAACTCGCGCGCCAGAACCTGCGCCGGGCACCAGCGCTCTTTTTCGCAATCATGACAGACCGGGCGTGATCGCGGCGTCCGAATATGGTCTATGGTCTCCCGGGAGTAACAACGGAGGTTCTCAATGACACGGGACACACTCAGCCTCGACGGCCGGGTCGCCATGATCACGGGCGCGGCCCGCGGCATGGGCCGCGAACATGCCTTGCTGATGGCCGAACGCGGCGCCGATATCATCGTCAACGACCTGAATGCAGACGCGGCCGAAGAAACCGCCGAAGACTGCCGCGCCCTTGGCCGCAAGGCGACGGTCATGGCCTGCGACAATACCGATATAAAGCGTTTCGTCGCCCTGATCGGCGAACATGAAGCAACGCACGGCCGCGTCGATATCCTCGTGAACAATGCCGGCATTCAGGGCAACAAGCTTACGATCGAGGAAATCGACGAAGATATCTGGCACGCGATGACCGACATCAAGATGAAGGCTACATTCTTCGCCGTCCGGGCTCTCGTCCCCGGCATGAAAGAACGCAGATACGGCAAGATCATCAACACGTCGTCGATCTTCGCGATGGAAGGCAGTTTTTCGATGTCGCACTATACGGGCGCGGCATCGGGCGTGCTTGGATACGTGAAAGGCTGGGCGCGCGAACTGGCACCCTGGAATATCTGTGTGAACGCCGTCGCGCCCGGCACCGTGGCGACCGAACTGACGATTAATTCCATGGGGTGGGACGTTATCAGGGATTTCGAGAAAACCGTGCCGATGGGACGCCTCGCCGACAAAAAGGAAATCGCTTACGCTGTGGCGTGGCTGGCTTCGCCCGAAACCGATTTCCTGACGGGCCAGCTTATTTCGCCGAATGGTGGACAAACCATCGTCGGCATCTGAAGGCGGGATACACGCAGGGAGGGAACTGAGATGACGGACCAGAAATTATCGATATCCCATGCCGCCGACAGCACCTTTGTCGCCGACGGCATGCGCAAATGTTTCGCGTATCGCGACCTTGGCATCAACGCGGCAACGGGTGGCAATTTCCACGCCCATGTCATCCGCGCCGTCGATCAGGAGGAAGACGGCATCGGTCTGCACCGGCACAACGAGATCGAATTCCAGATGGTCTATATCCTGAAAGGCTGGATGCGGTTCTGGTACGAGGGCGAAGGCGAAGTCGTCGCCCGCGAAGGCACCTGCATCCTGCAGCCGCCAAAGATAAAACACGATGTGCTCGAGTGGTCGGACGACCTCGAACTGCTCGAAATCACGTCGCCTGCCGAGTTCACGAGCGAAGCCCTGCCTGCCACCTAGCAGGGACAAGACATCCACCGCACAACAATAAAACGGGGAGATGGCACATATGCTGAATACAGCGATAATAGGTCTCGGCTGGTGGGGCAAAATCCTCACCCGGACCCTGGCTGCGAGCGACAGGATATCGGTCGTGAGACTGGTCGATATAGATCCTGTCGGCGGTTCGGCCTTTGCGGCGGATCACGGGATTGCGTTCTCCACACAGTTATCCGACGCGCTCGGCGACGACAATGTCGATGCCGTGATCCTCGCGACACCGCATTCGCTCCACGAAGAGCAGATTATCGCGGCGGCGGAGGCGGGCAAGCACGTCTTCTGCGAAAAACCGTTCTGCCTGACCCGCGCCTCCGCGCTTCGGGCGATGGACGCGCTCGAGAAAGCCGGCGTGAAGGTCGCGATCGGGCACGAACGCCGGTTCGAGCCGCCGATCATGGATGCCATGGCGCTGGCCCGCGACGGCAAGCTCGGTGCGTTGATGCATATAGAGGCCAATTTCAGCCACGACATCTTTGCCGTGCTAGAAGACACGAACTGGCGGCTGAAAGCCGATGAGAGCCCCGCGGGCGGCCTGACGGCAACGCTGATCCATCTGACGGACCTGGCGATCAGCCTGTTCGGCCAGCCCGATCGTGTGCTGGCGTCCGTCGAATGTCATGGCGATGTCGTGACGAACGGCGACACGCTGACCGCCCAGGTAAAGTTCGAGAACGGACGTACGGCGTCTCTGAACGCGTTTACCCATACGCCGTTTTTCTCCCGCTTTGCCATCTTCGGCGCGAAGGGCTGGGTGGAAGTGCGCGACAAAGCGCATGTCCAGGCGCCGGAAGGCTGGCTCTTCACGACATGTTTTACCGACGGGAAAGCCGAGACCGTGGAATACGATATCGCAACGCCCGTCCTGTCCAACCTGGACTGCTTTGCCGACGCCATCGCGGGCAGGGCCGATTATCCGAATACCCCGGAACAGATCCTGCGAAACGTGTCTTTGCTTGAGGCGATCGTGACCTCGGCGAGGACCGACGGGATCGTGAGGATCGAAAGGCAGGATTGATCAGGTGACCGGCACCTGATTTGGCGAAAAACCGGAGTTGATTGCGAAAAAAGTTCGGAACAAGGCGCTGATGTTTTTGCCCAGTTCTGCATCCGGCTTCACGTCCCAGCCGGTGGGAAGCGCCTCAAACAGGTCGGAAACGTTGCTGGCCGCGTCTCTCGCGATCGAACAGAAGCCCATGTTGTAGTCCGGAAATGACCGCTCCCCGACGATTGCATCCTGGAGTTTGAGAATGCCCGAATGGCGGTCATCACTTGATATCCTCTCGAATGTCTCATCGACAACATTCGGCGCGCCTTCAAGCAACTGCATGAAATTACCATTGTAATACAGCAATATGCCCGTAATGCCGTTTTCCGCATTATTTCGGCAGCCGGCATCTGCAATCTTTTTTACCTCGTCGGGCGCGTATTCACAAACGCCCGAACTGACGTAGACTATCTGTCTGATAGACATTGCGATTCATTCTACCTGTTCGATGAATGGCGAGCCTAGCCGCGACGCGTAAACAAAACGTAATTTTGTATTACAAGCGTAACGCCGATGTGCGTTTTCGGACGGTAAGGCTGATCCCGGCTCAGCTCCGGCTATACTGGAAATTCAGCTCGTGATGGAGGGTCTCCGGGACAAATGAGTGTACCACTCGATCACATTCCCGCAGCCCTCCGGTATGGGCAACCGCCGGGAAATCCCGAATTCGATGGCACAGAAGGCGGTTATGTCGGCAAAACTTAAGCTATCCCCGGCCAGAAAGGCGTTCTCGCCGAGTTGGTCGTCAATTTTCTCGAAAAAGAGACGCAACCTGAACTCACCCCGCTCGGCGAGCGCGGGAATCTGGGGAATATCCCGATCGTACCCTGCAAGGCCCCGTCCGACGAACATCCTGTGCGTATTCCGGAACACCTCGGACACCGCCATCAGTCCCTCCCATTCGGCGAGCCGGTCCCACATCTCGACGATTGCGGTCTCTTTCGGGGTACGGCCCATCAGCGGCGTGTCGGGATACATCGTTTCCAGGTACCGGCAGATCGCGGCCGCCTCGCCGATCCAGTCCCCGTCATCGAGTTCCAGCAGCGGCACGCGCCGGTGCGGATATTTCTCACAGAATGCGGCACTCAGCTGGCCGGGGTTGTCCGGGTCACTGGCCTCGACAATGTCGATATCGATCCCCTTTTCGGCCACGAATATTTCGGCGCGGCGCGGGTTCGGTGCGGTGAGCCATTTATAGAGCTTCATCGCGCCACCTCTTCGGCGATCAGACGGTTCATCAGGTGACGCGCCTGCAGGACCGGGGCGTCGGCGTTTATGTCGATGGTTTTGCCGTTCGGCGACCGGTCCATCGATTTCTGCTGGGCCTCGACGATCTCCACATCCTCCTGAAAAATCCGGGTGAATTCCGCGTTCATGGTCTCGGTGAGCGCGGAATTGTCCGTCTTGTAGTTCCGGCCGACCGACCAGAAATAGTGGCATGTCGTCTGTGATTCGGGCGTCATGAAATGCGCGGTATGCAGGGTGATGCCCTGGGACCGGTCTCCCTTTTCCGCGCCGGTGCCCGCATGGGCACAGCCGATATCGAAAGCACAGAGCGACGGCGGGGAAAATTTCCACAAGAGCCAGCGATCGACGTTGTCTTCGGTGCCGAGCGCGCGCGCATATGTGGGCGACGGCGCGACATCCATCATCCAGCGCGCGGCACTGACGGAAGTCTCCGTCCGCTCCACCTTTGGCGGCGTGTCGGTGATGGCGCCCGACCCCAGGGTGTCGGGATGAACGAACGGCGCATGCGTGTTGTCGAGCTGGATATCGACCAGAAGATCGTAGGCGCAGCCGACCCGCCAATGCGCGCCCCAGGCCACCCAGCCCGGATCGTCCCGCCAGTGAATGTCGGGAATCAGCGCCGGGTTGGCGGCATCGGCCTCCCCCATCCAGATCCACAGATAATCGTGGCGCTCCTCCACCGGATAGCTTCGCACCGACGCCCCCGGCGGAACACGGCTCTGCCCGGGAACCTTCACGCAGGCGCCAGCGCGGTCGAACTGGAGCCCATGATAGCCGCACTCCAGCCTGCCCCCGGCGACGCGCCCCATGGACAGCGGCAGATGGCGGTGATAGCAGCGGTCTTCCAGTGCTGCGACCATGCCATCGCCATCGCGGAACAGAACCACGGGTTCGTCCAGGAACGTCCGTGCGAGCGGTTCGTCTCGGATCTCGTCGGGCATCGCCGCGATATACCAGCAATTCCGAAGGTACACGTTTTTCCTCCGTTGGTGTTCACAGGCCCCGATGATACCGTTGCCGCAGACGAATAACAGGGGGTTGGGCATGACGGACTGGGACTACATCGTGATCGGCGGCGGATCCGCCGGGGCGGTGATGGCGGCGCGGCTGAGCGAAATACCCGCAAATCGCGTTCTTCTGCTGGAAGCCGGCCGTGATACGCCGCCCGGCAACGAGGGCGACGAGGTGCGCGATACCTTTTACCGCGCCGTCTATAACCGCCGGAACACCTGGCCCGGCGTCATGGCCCAGTGGCAGCCCCTGCCCCATAACGATCCGGATTCCGTGCCCGCCTACCCTTACGACCAGGGGCGCGTGATAGGCGGCGGCTCGTCGGTCAATTCGATGGTCTCCATTCGCGGCATGCCGGGCGACTTCGAGGAATGGGAATCCGCCGGCGCAGAGGGCTGGGGCTGGAACGGCGTGATCAAGTATTACAAGAAGCTGGAAACCGACACCGATTACGGCGACGACCCACGCCACGGCGACAGCGGCCCCATATCGATCCGCCGTCACAAACGCGCCGACTGGCCGGGTTTCTGCGACGCCATCGCGTCCGAACTGCACCGGCGCGGTTACGGCTATGTGAAAGACATGAATGTGGAGCCGCGCGACGGCGTCTGTTCGGTCGCGCTCAGCAGCACGCAGGGCCTGCGCCAGTCGACGGCGATTTCCTATCTGACCGCCGAGGTCCGTGCGCGGCCCAACCTCGACATCAGAAGCGACTGCTTCGCCGAACGGCTGGTCTTCGACGGCACGCGGTGTACAGGCGTGCAAATCAGGTCGAACGGCGCAACCGAGACGCTGAACGGCCATGAGATCATCGTCTCCGGCGGCTCGCTGCAATCCCCCGCCCTGCTGATGCGGTCCGGCATCGGCCCCGCGGCGCACCTGAAAGAACACGGCATCGACGTCGTCGCCGACCGTGCCGGCGTCGGCCGGAACCTGCACGAGCATCCGACCTGCATTCTGGCCGCCCACCTGCGATATAACGGCATGCAGAATGCCGGGCTGCGGGCGGCGGGCAACGCGGCGCTGCGTCATTCGTCCCGGCTCGAAGGGTGCCCGCCCCACGATTTCTATACCGCCATCGCCAACAAGGTGAGCTGGCATCCGCTCGGCACGCGGATCGGCGGCGCCATCGTCGCCGTGGTGAAACCGTATTCGCGGGGGGCGGTCACCCTCAAGAGCGCCGATCCGTCCATCAACCCGCGGGTTGCCTTTCATGTCATGGAAGACGCGCGCGACATGGCGCGGATGAAGATGGGGCTGCGTCTGTTCTACGAGATTTTCCGCAGCCCTGCCGTACGCGAGGTCACGACCGAGGCCTTCCCCGCCGCGTTCTCCGCCCGCGTGCGCGAACTGAACCGGGAGACACGCTCCAACTGGTGGAAATCGTTCGCCGGCTCGCTGCTGATGGACCTGCCCGGCCCGTTCCGCCGCGCCGCCCTGCGCACCCTGATCGCGCCCGGCCCGTCGCTGGACGATATTTTCGCGACCGACGAGACGCTGGAGTCCTGGATCCGCGAAAACTGTCGCGGCTTCTTCCATCCCGTCGGCACCTGCCGCTTCGGCGAGGCGTCCGATCCCATGGGCGTGGTCGACCCGGCAGGCCGCGTGCACGGCGTTCAGGGTCTGCGCGTGGTCGACGCCTCCGTCATGCCCGCGATCACGCGCGCCAATACGAACCTGACGGCGATTATGATCGGCGAGAAAATCGCCGATATGGTGAAGGACGGCAGGTAACGCGCTGCCATTGCCCCGCCCGCGCGATGCCGGGCATGATGCTTCCTCAAACCGCACACCAGGCGCGGACAGATAAGGGAGACCATCATGGCACGCATCGCATTTATCGGGCTCGGCAATATGGGCGGGCCAATGTCCGTCAATCTCGTGAAGGCCGGCCACCGGGTCCGGGGATATGACATCGTGCCGGCGAAGGTCGCCCGGGCGGCGTCCGGCGGAGTCGAGGCAGCGATGTCCAACCCGGATGCAGTGAAGGATGCAGAGTTCGTTTTCACCATGCTGCCGACCGGGAAGGAAGTGCGCGAGGTACTGGTCGATATCGACAGGGTGCTGGACGTTATCGGCCCCGGGACCATCGTCATCGATTCATCCACCACAGATCTCGACGCGACCGCGTATATCCACAGCGCAGCCGCCGAGCGCGGCATCGCCCTGATCGACTCTCCCGTCTCGGGCGGCATGTCAGGCGCCGAGGCCGGCACGCTGACCTTCATGGCGGGTGGTGATGCGGACGTCATAGATCGCGCCGAACCGGTCTTCCTCGCCATGGGCAAGAAGGTCGTGCGCGCCGGCGGGCCCTCCGCCGGACAGGCGGTGAAGGTCTGCAACAACATGCTGCTCGGCATCTCCATGATCGGCGCATGCGAGGCCATCGCGCTGGGCGAAGCCGCGGGCGTCGATCACCGGGTTTTGTACGACGTGATTTCGACCTCGACCGGCAGTTGCTGGGCGATGAACGTGAACTGTCCCATGCCGGGCATGACCGAGACCGCCCCGGCCAACCGCGACTATGCCCCGGGCTTTACCGCGACGCTGATGCTCAAAGACCTCGCGCTGTCGCAGGCCGCCGCCGCGAAGACAGGGGCCGTCACGCCCCTCGGCGAGCATGCCCGCACGCTGTACGAAGCGTTCTGTGACGAGCGCGACGGCGAGATCGATTTTTCGGCGATGGTGCAGATGATCCGGGATTTGCAGCGGGTCTAGGGTTTGTCAGCCTGCACCCCTGACACCGTATTTTTCCGATGTCATCCCGGGCCTGTCCCGGGATCCAGTTGCATTCCAATAACGCACCTGTGACTGCTAAGGTCACCTCTGAGAGCACCGCGGACGATCCTCTCTGGATCCCGGGACAAGCCCGGGGTGACAACACGATGAATTATCGACAGGAAAGGTCCCGCCCTATTTCTTTGCCCGCGTCTTCCGCTTCCAGTGCGCCTCCAGCGCCTTCACGCCCGCTTCGGCCACTTCTACGTCCTGTGCCGGCGTGCCGGAGCTGACGCCAATCCCGCCGACGCAGTCCTTGCCAGCATAGACCGGCACGCCGCCGCCGATGATCGAGAACCGGCCCTCGTTCGACACGTGAATGCCGAAAGACGGCGATCCGGGGACGCAATGCTCGTTGTAGAACATCGTCGGATTGCGCGCCGCGCCGGCGGTGAACGCCTTCGCCATGGCGATCTGGATGGAACTCGCCTTGCCGCCATCCATCCGCGAAAACGCGATCAGATTGCCGCTTTCATCGGCCACCGCGATGACCTGCGGCACACCGATGGCGGTCGCTTTCTTTTCGGCGGCGGCGATCATGATAAAGGCCTCGTCGCGCGACAGACGCTTGATGCTGAGCATGTTTCTTTTTCTCCCTGCTGATATGTTGCAACACGCATATTCGATGGAGCGATGATGATCAACAGCCCTGCCCCCCTCCTCCTCGTCGGCTCGATCCCGCTTGCCGATACTGATGCCGTGCTTGATGCCGTCGCCGATACGATCGGCCCACGCCTGACCAGCGTCCCGGACGGCGAGACCGGTATGCGGTCGAACTGGATCGGCTGGCAGCATGCGGTGTTCGCCCGGCAGGACGCGCTGGAACAGGGGACGGAAAAGGAGCGCGACTACCAGCTGAACCCGCCCTACCGGTTTGCGCCCGGCAAGTCGGCGGCGGATATCGATTTCGGCGATCTCGGTTTCGCGCGCGAAGCGATCAGGTCCTACGAGGCTTTCGCCGCCCGCCGCGCCGCCGGGCGATTTGCGCAGGGTGCCCGGTTCCAGGTCTGCCTGCCGACACCGTTCGCGCCGGTGTTTTCATTCTGCGCCTATGACATCCAGGGCGATATCTATCCGCTGTACGAACGCGCGATGCTGATGGAGATCGATGCGATCCGCCTCGCCGTCCCGGACCGCGACCTCGCCCTCCAGTGGGACGTGGCGACCGAAATGTCGATCTTCGAAAAGCTGCACCCGGTCCCGTTTCTCGGTGACGACCCGGCGCCGTGGCTGATTGCCACCCTCGCCCGACTCGGCAACGCCGTGCCCGACGGCATCACGCTCGGCTATCACCTGTGCTACGGCTCGATGGGCAACAAACACTGGAAGGAACCGGAAGACCTCGGCATCTGCGTATCCGCCGCCAACGCGATCTCAAATGGCGTCACCCGCAGCATCGATTTCTTTCATGTGCCGGTACCGATAGACCGCCACGACCACGCCTATTTCGCGCCGCTGGACAATCTATCCGTGCCCGACGACACGCTGGTCTATCTCGGGCTGATCCACGGGGCCGACGGCGCGGAAGGTGCAGCCCGGCGCATTGCCGCCGCACAGAAACACCTCGACCGGTTCGGGCTGTCGACCGAATGTGGCTGGGGCCGGATGGACGCGGCGGAGGTTAGGCCGCTGCTGGAACTGCACCGGACGCTCTGACAACTGCGATTGTCATCCCGGCCTTGTGCCGGGATCCAGACGGTTCAGACTGCGAAAAGGGAAAGACTGGACCCCGGCATAAATCCGGGGTGACACACCCTTTTGTGCTCAGCTCGCCACGCCCCAGGTCAGGCCCAGGTCTTTCAGCCAGCGCCGGTAGGCCACCGAATACTTGTCCACCCGCAAATGCAGTTCGTCCTGCAGGTCGAGCGGGATTTTGGCCGGGCGCTGGGATTCGACGATCCATTTGTCCTGGGCGAACACCTGGTCCTGGCGGGCAACGATCTGTTCCTCGGTCACCTCGTCGCCGAAATTGATCGCGACCAACAGCCACACGAGGCAGGATTCCTCTGTCAGCGGCGTTGCCGACAGCATCATGCAGAACATGTTGCCCTCGCCGGTTTCCTTCGCGAAATACGCCGAGAGCGGGCGGAAGATCGTGTAGTGGTATTTCGTCATCGCCGGCACGCCCCGATGGTCCGCATAGGGCTGCCAGACGTCGATCGGGCTCATCTTCAGGCCGTTTTCATCCAGAGTGACGTCATAGTCCCCGATCACGTCCGGACGCGACGGATCACCGTTGATCATCGGATGCACGAAAGGAAAATGCGGGATGTCGGTGAAATTCTCGATGGTGCGGAACGGGCTGCCGCCGAACTCGTACGGCCCGACGATCTGCTTACGGAAGGAATTTTTCTCCCATTCCGGAAACGGCGGGATGTCCTGTTTGGGCTCGCCGATGCAGACCCAGATAAAGCCGTACTGTTCCTTCGCCTTGAACGCCTGGGCGCGGGCGCGGACCGGCGGGGTGACGTTCGGCATGGCGGGAATATGCGTGCAGGCCCCGCCCGTATTGTATTTCCAGCCGTGATAGGGGCAGATGATGCTGCCGTCCTTGACCTCACCGATCGACAGCTTCGTGCCGCGATGAACGCAGAGATCGCGCCACGCCATGATCTCGTCGCCCGAACGCCACAGCACCAGTTCGGTGCCGAGCAGTTTCGCCGGGATCGCCTTGCCGTCCTCGAGGTCCGCCGATCGCGCCACCACGAACCATTCCGTCGTCATCACCGGATCATCGATCGGCGCGTCATCCATCACAATCGTCATCTTTTCACTCGCCCCGTTTGCCGGCTTCCTCCAGACCGATAATTGCTTCCGATTCAGCCACGGCGGTTCTTGTTTCCAACCGTCCGCAGCCCAGATTTGAACTGATTATAAACCATCGTCAGAAATTCACCATATCGCCGCCTTTGAGCTGCAGACGTTCGCGGGCTTCTGCCGGTGTCGCGACTTCCAGCGACAGATCCTCCACGATGCGGCGGATCTTGGCGACCTGGTCGGCGTTGGATTCGGCAAGCGCTCCCTTGCCGATATAGAGGGAATCCTCCAGCCCGACGCGCACGTTGCCGCCCATAATCGCGCCGGTGGTCACGAAATTCATCTGGTGGCGGCCGGCCGCCAGGATCGACCATTCGTAATTCTCCTCGCCGAACAGCTTGTTGGCGATACGGCGCATATGGGCGAGGTTTTCCAGGTCCGCGCCGATACCGCCGAGGATGCCGAAGATCGTCTGCACGAAGAACGGCGGCTTTATCAGACCGCGATCCACGAAATGGGCAAGATTGTAGAGATGCCCCATGTCGTAGCATTCGAACTCGAAACGCACGCCATGCTCTTCGCCGAGGGTCTTCAGGACCCATTCGATATCCTTGAACGTGTTGCGAAAGATGAAATCCCGCGTCATCTCAAGGTATTCGGGCTCCCACTGGTGCTGCCAGTCGTATCCCTTCTCCAGAAGCGGAAACAGGCCAAAATTCATCGAGCCCATGTTGAGCGACGTCATTTCGGGACTGACCGCAAGCGCGGCCGCGCAGCGCTCTTCCAGCGTCATCCCGTGACCGCCGCCGGTGGTGATGTTCACCACCGCATCGGTGGCCTGTTTGATCCGGGGCAGGAAGTCCATGAACACGCCCGGGTCCGGCGTCGGGCGGCCGTCAATCGGATCGCGCGCATGCAGATGCAGGATCGACGCCCCCGCCTCCGCCGCAGCGATAGCGTCTTTCGCCACCTGGTCCGGTGTGATCGGCAGATGCGGTGACATGGTCGGCGTGTGGATCGCACCGGTGACCGCGCATGTGATGATAACCTTGTTGTTCTTCGCCATTTCCTGACCCCGTTCCCTGTTCTATCGAGTTTTATTTCCGGTTCGACTTAGGATTCAGCCGCCTGTCAGCGCTGTCATTCCGGCCTAATCATTGATAACGGCGACCGCGCGGGTCCAGCCGCCGGACGCGCCTTTTATCTTGGTCGGGAAGCATATCACGTCGAACCCGGATGCCGGCAACTTGTCCAGGTTTCCCATCTTCTCGATCTGGCAGTATCCCTTCTCCATGCCCGCCTTGTGGCCTTCCCAGATAATCGACGGGTCTTTCGTTTCAAGCCAGCGTTCCAGCGTCTGCGGAAACGGCGCGTCCCAGGTCCAGGCATCGGTGCCGACGACGCGCACGCCGCGATCCGTCAGCCACAGCGTCGCTTCCCGGCCGAAGCCGCAGCCTTTCTGCAGGTAGTCGTCCTCGCCATAACGCTCCCCCGCCGATGTGTTGACCACGACGATGTCGAGCGGCTGCAGTTCGTGTCCGATCCGGTCGAGCTCTGCCTGCATGTCCTCCGGCGTCACCAGATAGCCGTCGTCGAAATGGCGGAAATCGAATTTCACGCCCGCCTGGTAGCACCACTCCAGCGGCACCTCATCGATGGTGATCGCGCGCGCGCCCCCATCCATGGTGGGGTGATAATGCCACGGCGCATCGAGATGCGTGCCGTTGTGGGTCGTCAGCGCAATCTCCTCCATCGCCCAGCCCATGCCCTCCGGCAGCTGGTCCGGTTCCAGTCCGGGAAAGAGCGCACAGAGCTGCGGGGCCGTTTCCTTGTGCGCGTGGTAAGTGATCTTGGGCAGCATGAATTCGGGATCGGATTTGATCCCCGATTCCAGCGGCACCGAAATGTCGATAAATCGGCGGGGCATGGTTTCCTCCTGTATTCTTTTGCAACGAGTATGGCGCAGCCCTGTCGGCTTGGCGAGCGCAGGGTTGCGGGATCACAAGGCCGCTTGACCTGAAAGGCCGAACTGTCAAATTGCCATCAACGAACCAGAAAAACGGAGGAAGTCGCCATGACCGGTTGCATCGTGGGCTGGGCCCATACCAAATTCGGCAAGCACGAAGGCGTCGAACTTGAAACGCTGATCGTCGATGCCGTGACCGAGGCGCTCGTCGATGCGAACGTCGCGCCCGCAGACGTGGACGAGATCTATATCGGCCATTTCAACGGCGGGTTCGTCATGCAGGACTTTCCCGCATCGCTGGTGTTGCAGGCGCATAAAGACCTGCGCTTCAAGCCTGCCACGCGGGTCGAAAACGCCTGTGCGACGGGCTCTGCCGCGATCCACCAGGGGCTGAACAGTATCGCCGCCAAAAAGGCGCGTATCGTGCTGTGCGTCGGCGTCGAGAAGATGACTGAAATTTCCGGCGCGGCCATCGGCGAGGTCCTGACCAAGGCAAGCTACTTCAAGGAAGAAGGCGGCGAGAACGGCTCCTTCGTCGATATCTTCGCGCGGATCACCGACAGCTATTTCCAGAAATACGGCGACCAGTCCGATGCGCTGGCGCAGATCGCGGCGAAGAACCACGCCAATGGCGCGCTCAATCCGCTGGCCCATTTCCAGAAAGACCTCGGATACGATTTCTGCCGGACCGAATCCGACAGGAATCCGATTGTATCGGGCCACCTCAAACGCTCGGACTGCTCCCCCGTCACCGATGGCGCCGCTGCCGTGGTGCTGGCCGATACGGAAACCGCCATGGGCATGAAAAAGGCCGTTCTGTTCCGCGCTACCGCCCATGTGAACGACTTTCTGCCCATGTCGAAGCGCGACGTCACCCAGTTCGAAGGCGCGGCGCTGGCCTGGCAACAGGTCTACGAGCGCGCGAGGATCGGCGTGGACGATCTGGATGTCGTCGAGGTCCATGACTGCTTCACGACCGCCGAGCTGCTGATCTATGAAGCGATGGGGCTTGCCGAGAAAGGCGACGGCGCGCGCGCGATCGCCGAGGGCTGGTCGACCAAAGAGGGCAAGCTGCCGGTAAACCCGTCGGGCGGGCTGAAATCGAAAGGCCATCCCATCGGCGCGACCGGTGTTTCCATGCACGTGATGGCGGCGATGCAGGCCCGGGGCGATGCGGGCCCGCTGCAGATCGAGGGCGCGGAAATCGCCGGGGTCTTCAATATGGGCGGCTCGGCGGTGGCGAATTACGCATCGATCCTCGAAGCGGTTCGCTAGGCGCACAAGACCGGGAGCCCGGCCGCTTATTCGGACCAGAGCGCCGCATGCTGCCACGGCGGCGGAACGACCAGTGTTCCCTTGACCGGGTCTTCTGACCCGCGGAGCAGGACGGATTGCCAGGCATCGCGGTATTCAGCCGGCAAATTGTATGGCGGCACGATGCCGGTCTCGGCCCTGAAGCCCAGACGACCATAATAGCCGGGATCGCCAAGTACGCAGATACCGGATACCTGCAAATCTCTCATCCGGGCGATTCCGTCTCGTATAATCCTCCCGCCGATACCATGTCTCTGCCAGGCAGACGCAACGGCAACCGGCCCCAGCAGGGCCACCCTCTGCGTGTTCCCCGCGCCCCCGCATAACGTGAAACATGCGTGAGCCACCGGAGTCCCGTCCACGACCGCGACGAGCGACAGACACGTGGAACTATCGGCCAGAAGCTCCCGCACCAGCGGCAGCAGATCCTCTTCCGGGAAAACGTCCAGGTAGATTTTCTCAATTGCCGGTGTGTCGTCCGGGATGCTTTCCCGAACGTCGATATCTTCACTCATATCGCTCTCTCGACCCCCGCAGCAAAAACGCCGCCTATCTCGGCGTCATGACGAAGTATTCGTGGGCGTCAGGCTTTTGCTTGGTCGCCTTCAATGTACCGGTTTCCAGATCGGGTACGACAAAGACCCCGAGCGCCGAGACCAGCACGAACAATTCCCCCGAAGCGATAAGGCCCGGCTGATTGACGGCGCGTATCAAACGGAATTTCTCCGCTTTTCCGGCACGGTCGCGGTTCGCATAGACGATGCCGTCCCGATTCATGGAGACGTAACCGTTATGGACGGCCTGAAGCGTTATCCAGTCTCCGTGCCGCAGACGCCCGCCATTCAGATCGCCGACCCGGAAGCGGGACGCCACGCCACACTGCTGGTACGACGCGCGAACGGGGCGGCGGCTGAGCGACGCGCTGGAGCCGACATAGCGGCGCCCGTAGGTGCACAGGCAGATGCCGGGATCGTCCAGCTGGCTGCCCAGTTGCGGCGTCCGCCCGTCGGCAGTCGCCGGGCAGTAATAGGGCATCGCCCTGACCAGAGCGGTTACGGCCGCCGTCTTTTTTTCCTGCTGTTCCTTCCTGATCTGGCGCAGGGAGTCGAAGGCCGACGTCCCGCCCGACAAAAAGCCGACCTGATCCGACATCGCCACCGACCGCAAACGCCGCTTGATCGCCTCCGGCCGGATATCGCGCAGTTCGACGCCGCGGGTCCGCAAAAGCTCCGTCTGAAAGGCGTCGAGCTGCTGCTCGCAGATCTGACGCATCGCCGGCTGCGGTCCCGCACTGTTGAAACATTCCTTGATCAGCGTGAAACGGCGGGCCTCTGAAACCTGGGTCAGGATCCCGCGGAGAGCGAACAGGTCTCTGGAGATGGTCTGCTGATCGGGATCGTCGGAAAGCTGGACAAGCCGGTTGTATACTTCAAGCGGCGGCAGACCGGCGAAAAGGTCGGCGTATTTAATCAACATATCGCGCTGGTAGCTCTCCAGCCGGAAACGGCACGACTGGGTGAGGGCCGTCTGCACCCGGGATTCGCGAAGACATGCCCTGATCGCGAGAAACGGCCGTTTGTCTGCCCGGTTGGACATCACTTTCGCGACCGCATCGATGATAATTCGCGGCGACTGCGCGAGCGGGTCGAGCGCCGGCAATGCGCCCGAGCCCGCGATAGGCGCCTGGGCGACCGCAGGCCCCGCAAGCACAAACAGGCCCGCAACCGCGAAACCAAAACCGCGCAAAATCATGTGAAAAACCGACATCATACTCCCGGAAACATATGTACACCGACCCCGGACGCCTACCCGTTTCTTAGCATACCAACATCACAGCAATTTTGCGCCCAATGTCTCCCAAGTTTGCCGAACCAGTGCTACAAAAACCTTTATGAACCTCGCACGCCTTCTGGCCCGAGCGGCCGACACTTCCCCCAACGCCCCTGCGCTGGCGCGTGGCGATACCGTCGTTGCCACATATGCGGACCACGCGGCAGGCTCGGCCCGCCTCGCGGGCGCGCTGACCGGCGCTCTGGGATTGAACTCAGGCGACCGGGTCGCCATCGCGATGAAGAACGCCCCCGAATATTCGGAAATCATGTTCGGCGCCTGGCATGCGGGGCTAGCGGCGGTGCCGATGAATGCCCGCCTCCATCCGCGGGAGTTCGCCTATATCCTGGAAAATTCCGGCGCGCGTATCTGCTTTGTCAGCGAAGACATGGCCGACGGGATTGCGGAAGCCGCAAAGGACGTGCCGACGCTCGAACACGTCGTGATCGCCGGGTCGGCGCGATACAGGGAACTGCTCTCGGCCGCCCCTGCCCCCATAGTGGAGGTCGCAGCCGACGACCTTGCCTGGCTGTTCTATACGTCGGGAACGACCGGGCGCCCCAAGGGCGCCATGCTGACCCACAAAAACCTGCGGGCCATGAATGACGCCTATTTCGCCAATGTCGACGACATCACGGGCGAAGACTGCATCATCCACGCGGCGCCCTACAGCCACGGCTCGGGGCTCTATATGCTGCCCCATGTCGAACGCGGCGCCTGCCAGGTGATCCCGGCATCCGGCGGGTTCGATCCCGACGAGGTCTTTGCCCTCCTCCGCGAATGGAGAGGCGTCACGTTCTTTTTCGCTCCAACCATGGTCACCCGGCTGATCAACGCGCCGGGCCTCGCGGCGGCGGATACGTCGAACCTGAAAACCATCGTCTACGGCGGCGCGCCGATGTATGCCGAAGACTGCCTGAAAGCGCTGGACCTGCTCGGCCCGAAGCTGGTGCAGATATACGGCCAGGGGGAATCCCCCATGACGATCACGGCCCTCTCCCGCGCGGTGCATACGGACGTCGGTCATCCCCGGTATCGCGCCCGCCTTGCCTCGGTCGGCCCGGCCCAGAAGGGCGTCGAGGTCCGGATCGCCGACGAAGACGACAACGAGCTGCCGCTTGGCGAAATCGGCGAGATCCTGGTGCGCGGCGACGTGGTCATGAAGGGCTACTGGCAGAACCCAGAGGCAACGGCTGGGTCCCTGCGCGCCGGGTGGCTGCATACCGGCGATATGGGGGCAATGGATGAAGACGGTTTCCTGACGCTGAAAGACCGGTCCAAGGACGTCATCATCTCCGGCGGCTCAAACGTGTATCCCCGCGAGGTTGAGGAAATCCTGCTGCGCCATGACGGCGTTCTCGAATGCTCCGTCATCGGACGCCCCCACGCCGACTGGGGCGAGGAGATCGTCGCCTTCGTCGTGCCGAAACCCGGTGCCGAAGTGCGTGAAGCGGACCTCGACGCGCTCTGCCTCGAACATATCGCGCGGTTCAAGCGCCCGAAGGCCTACCGCATGATCGACGCCCTGCCCAAGAACAATTACGGCAAGGTGCTGAAGACCGAACTCCGGGAACTGGCCGGCTAACGCCGCGCCTCCGGCAATCTACGCGGCGTTTTTTCGGCGGCGCAGGGCGCCAAGGCCGATGAGGCCGAGGCCGATAACTGCAATCGTTCCGGGTTCCGAAACGGTGAAGACATCCTGCGTCACCGCGCTGTAGCGGACATTGCCCTGCGAGTAGTTGTAGAAAGCGAAATTGCCGCCATTGAAGGAGGAGCCGTCTCCAACATCGGCTGCGAGGAAATTGAACTCTTCAACGCCGTCAACGAACACCTGCAGGCTATTGGCCGTAAAGTTGATCGTGAATTCGTATTCGGTATTGTCCTGCCAACCGGTACTGCCCAGATTTGCCGCCCGTGCCAGTTCCTCGACAGAGTTCGTATGTGCCCAGAAATCGTTGTCGCTGGCCCGTAACCCTCTGACACGGGAGACCGCAAGTCCGTCAACCCCCGGGCTTTGATCGTTTTGTTTCCAGTCGAGCAACAGATAATCGGCAGATGCGCTGTTCGCGTCACCGGCATCGAAGCCGATTGCGAACCCGATGAAATCGTCGTCGCTAGTCGTACGCACCTCGATTTTTGACGTAAGAGACTGGTTCAACGCGCTAAGATTACCGCGGAAAAATGTCGGGCGGCCGTTTATGCTCTGATCGACAAAAGTTCCGCCGCCGCCAACAAACCATGAACCCGCACCGGCAGGGTCATCCACCCAGGTATTCAGATCGACAGGACCCGCTTGCGCAGAGACGCTCAACCCAATTGCAAGGACGGCAACTCCAGAAAACCTGACGGCCAGACCGCCCAGCGAAACTATACTCAACATCGACATTTTCTACTCCAGTTACGTAGCACTGAAATAGTTAATGCAAGCGCCGTGCCAAAAACCTTTATTGTTATTTTTCAATAACTTGAGGAAATTTTCAAAGGTATAGTGAAGCACAGCTGTAAAAAATTACGACACCTGTAGCTGTGTGATTCAGAACTGCGCGGGCCCGGACGGCAGCCCGAGCGTCACCCGCCCGTAAAGAGCGCCGACCGCATCCCAGTTCATGCTGATATGGGCAGCCCCCGCATGGGTATCACGCCAGTAGCGCTGGATGCGCCCCGTTCTGAACAGCCCGCCGCCACCGCTGGCGGCAAAAATCGCGTCCACCGCCTGCACGGCAAGCCGCGCCGCATAGCCCCAGTCGCCCTTGTTGCGGGCGCGCTGTTCGAGCGTGAGTTCACGCCCGGACGACACGGTCTCCATGATGTCTTTCAGATCGCGGTCGACCAGCAGCCGCGCGGCGTCGACCGCGGCCATGGCCTCGCCCAGCTTGAGCTGCACACCCGGCAGTTCCGACATGGGTGACGGCTTCGAGAGCGCCGCGCCGCGCGTCGTGCGCGCCTTCGTCAATTCGATGAACTCGTCGATCGCCCCCTGCGCCATGCCGATGACGGCCGAGACGAGACTGCACGAGATCACCGCGAAAAGCGGGATCCGGTAGAGAACCCCGTCATTCACCGCCACCCCCGGCGGATTGCCGCTCATGGTGTCTTCGATCGGCAGCATGCGGTGTGCCGGAACAAAGAGGTTCTCGCAGGACACGTTCTTCGAACCCGTGCCGGCGAGGCCGACGACATCCCAGTTATTCTCCATCTCGAGTTCGGATGTCCTGACCAGCGCGTAGGCCTTCCCTTCCGGCTCTCCCTCGCTTCCGGCCGGAATCGTGACGCCGACGATGGTCCAGGGACAATTGTCGATGCCGGAACAGAACATCCACTTCCCCGTCAGGCTGAAACCGCCATCGACCGCGGTAATCGTCCCGGTCGGCGTGAACGATGCGGCGACCACCGCGCCCGGGTCTTCTCCCCAGACGTCGTCCTGCGCCTGTTCGGGATACATGCCGAGGAACACGTGATACATGGTGGTGACCGAACTGACCCAGCCGACGGAGCCGCAGCCGCGCGCGATCTCGAACCCGACCGCGGCGAAGGTGTCGAGCCCGTGCTCGAACCCGCCATATCGTCTCGGCAGCAAAATCTTGAAGAGTTCCTGATCGCGGAGCGCGCCGAAAATTTCGTCGGACACCCGGCCATTCGCCTCGGTTTCCTCCTGCCGGTCGCGGATCATCGGGACGAGGGCCTGTGCCCGGCGCACCAGTTCATCCGGCGTCACCGCTGTCGCGATCATTTCAGGTGTGGATGTCTCGACCGTATCCGGCATGTTCCGCTCCCCCGCTGACCGCCCGCGAGTGCCGCGCGCGGTGCCTCCAGGCGAAAACGGTATCAGCCGTCGCCCGGCGAGACAATCCCGCCTTTCAGGGAGTGCGGCCGCGTCAGTCGCGGTCATCCATCCGGAAATCGGGCTCGGTCTTGAACTTCTCCGCGATGAAATCGATATAGGCCCGCACCTTGGCGGAAACGTTCCGTGTATAGGGATAGACCGCATAGACAGCCGAATCCGTATGACGGACCTTGGCATGGTAGTCCGGCAATATGACCTGGGCGTCGCCGCGCTGGATATCCTTGCCGACAACCCAGGACGGCAAGAGCGCGATGCCGCCGCCGTTCAGCATTGCCGCATTGATGGCCTCGACATTGTTGGACATCAGGTTTCCCGTCACGTTGATGTCCGTCACCTTGCCGGTCTTCTTGTTTTCGAGGTCCCAGTGACTTTCACCCGGGTTGATACGGAACTGGAAACAATTGTGATCCTGCAGGTCTTCCGGGGTTTTGGGCTCCCCGTTCTTTTCAAGATATCCCGGGCTCGCAACCAGTAACCGCTGGATGCCGCTCAGCTTGCGGGCGATGAAGCTGGTATTGGTGAGCCCGCCGATGCGGATGGCGAGGTCCGCGCCTTCCTCGATTAGATCGACGAAGTGATCGGTCACCTGCAGTTCCACCGACAGTTCCGGGTGGCGTTCGAGGAACTCCGGCAGCGTCGTTGCGATATAGCGTCGCCCGAAAACGACGGGAATATTGATCCGTAACGTACCGCGCGGCTCGTCCTGCAATTCGGTCACGGCCGAATTGGCCTCGTCGATGTCGGAGATGATTCTTTCGGTATGGCCGCGATAGATCTCCCCCGCTTCAGTCAGATGCAGCTTTCGTGTGGTCCGGTTGAAAAGACGGGTCCCGAGCTGGTCTTCCAGCGCGCTGATCTGGCGCGATACCGATGACGGTGCCAGCCCGATGGCCCGGCCCGCGGCAGAGAAACTGCCGGTTTCCGCCACCTTGTTAAAAAGCTTCATTCCCGTCAGCGTATCCATGCGCACCCCCTCAAGACGATCAGAATCGGATCATGCATATTATGCACAAATCATTGCCGATATAAGCCTATTATCTTCACAGTCAACACAAACCATATTCTCCCCAACAGCGGCGCCCATGCCGCGCCGAAATCAAGGAGAATGAAAATGTCCAGTAACCTGTATCTGTTCGATCCGAGGCAATCCCGCGACGAGATTCCGGAAAAGCCCATTACGGAAATCATGCGTGAAGTGCACATTGCCCGGGCGGAACAAAGCGCCCGGATATTCAGGACTGTTGCAGCCTGGATGAGCGGTCTGTTCCAGAGCCGGAAACGGGCCACCGTCATCGCAACGGCCGCAAAACCGGGCGCAAAGCCTGCCGCGGCAAACGCCGGTCAGGACCGCATTGCCGCCTGACGGAATACCGGTATCGTGACCCGGAACGCCCGCCATTTTGGCGGGCGTTTCTATTTGGTCCGCAAGACCTCAGAGGGCCTATCGGGCCGATGGATAGAACAGCTGAACGCCGGAAACCTTGTAGGCGGCGATGGCTGCCTGCCCTTCTGGCCCGGTCAGCCAGGCGATAAAAGCCCGACCGCCGGCGGCGTTCACGTGCGGATGCCGCGCCGGGTTTACAAGAATGACCCCATAGGGGTTGAACAACCGCTTGTCGCCCTCGACCAGCACTTTGAAATCGCGCCGGTTTCGGAAACTGATCCAGGTCGCCCGGTCGGTCAGCGTATACGCCCCCATGCCGACCGCGGTATTGAGCGTCGCGCCCATCCCGCTGCCCGCTTCCCGGTACCACGCGCCGCTGGAATGCGACGGATCGATCGCGGCCGCACGCCACAGCGAGCGCTCCTTTATGTGGGTGCCGCTATTGTCCCCGCGCGACACGAAAAGTGCCTTTGCCTCCGCTATACGGGCGAGCGCCGACGCGGCGTCCCGTCCGCCTTTGACGCCTGCCGGGTCGTCAGGCGGGCCGACGATAACGAAATCGTTGTACATCACATCGCGCCGCTCAATGCCGAACCCCTCGGCGACAAAGCGGTCTTCGGCAGCGCGGGCATGAACCAGCAGGACATCGCCGTCCCCGTTGCGGCCGTTTTTCAGGGCCTGTCCGGTACCCACGGCGACCACGCGGACCTCGATGCCGGTTTTCGCCTGGAATTCGGGAAGAATGGCGTCGAATAGACCTGAATTCTGGGTCGATGTGGTCGACTGTACGATAATGAAGCCGCGATCCGCCGCCATGGCGGCGCCGGACGACAACCAGATACACAAACCGGCAAGCAACAGGAATGATCTAAACAACGATTTCTCCTCCCAGGTAAGCCCGCGCGGCACCGGATTGCGGGCTGCTGAAAAACGGCTCTGCAGCCTCGTTCTCGACAAGCCGCCCGCGATGGACGAACACGATATTCTGCCCCAGCCGCCGTGCCTGTCCGATATCATGGGTCACCAGTACCATCGCAGTGCCAGCCTTATTCGCATCGACCAGCAGCGCCTCTATCCGCTGGACCGAGGACGGATCAAGGCTCGCCGTCGGTTCATCAAGAAAAAGGATGTCCGGCTTTCCGGCGAGGGCGCGGGCGACGACGAGGCGCTGCTGCTCCCCGAAGGAAAGCAGGCGCGCAGGGACACGGCGCCGGTCCGCCAGCCCCGCTCTTTGCAGCGCGAATTCGCAGGCTTCCTGCAGTTCGGCTGGTTTGGCGCCCTGCCATTTCAGGGCATACCGGACATTTGCCTCGACCGAGCGGCGTAACAGCACCGGCCGCTGAAATACCATCGCCTGGCGCTGGCGCAGGGTGCGGCCGCGCAGTCCACCGCTCCCGGCCCAGTCGATTCTCCCGGATGTCGGCGTAATCAGCCCGTGCAACAACCTCAGCAAAAGGCTTTTGCCGGCGCCGTTGGGTCCCAGAACGACGGTGAAGGAACCAGGTGCGACCGTCATGGAGATATCGTCGATCAACGGCGCGCCGTTGACCTCATAACGGAGATTCAGGGCGCTCAGCGGTAAAACGGAGTCAGACATTCCGGCTCCGCCCCGCCACGCCGCCAACGCCGGACAATGCCCCGTTCACCGCCAGCGATATGCCGACCAGGACAATCCCGAGCGCGAGGGCCAGAGCGAGATTTCCCTTGGACGTCTCCAGCGCGATTGCCGTGGTCATTGTGCGCGTCAGATGATCTATATTGCCGCCGACGATGATCACCGCGCCGACCTCTGCAACGGCCCGTCCGAAACCGGCGAGTGCGACGGTGATAAGGCTGTAGCGTGCATCCCACAGCAGGGTCCGGACAAGCCCGATCCCCCGCACCCCCAGCGATTTGAGCGCCTCGTCATATTCCCGGTGAAGATCGTCAACGACCTGGCGGGTGAGCGCAGCCACCACCGGCGTTACAAGGATCGCCTGGGCGATAATCATTGCGGTCGGCGTGTACAAAAGACCGAGAACGCCAAGCGGCCCGGCGCGCGACAGGACCAGATAAACCGCAAGCCCGACAACGACCGGCGGCAAACCCATCAGGGCGTTGAGCAGGATGACAATCATGCCCCTGCCGGGAAACCGGGTCACCGCGATTGCCGCGCCCGTCGTCATCCCGATCGCGCAGGCGACCGCCACCGCGGTCATGCTGACGGACAGGGACAGGCCGACGATCTCGAAGAGATCTCTGTCGCCCGTCAGAATCAGATTGGCGGCGAGCGAGAACGCCGCCTGAATATCGCCCATATGTGTCTATACCGACTGGATAGCCCGACCGGCAACCTAACCGAAACCGGACGTTTTGCGGACCCTCGATTCGGCCGCGCCGTCACTGCCCGAATTTGAGGGTTTGCCGAGTCGCCGCGTGATGTAGAGTTTAGGACGATAACAACAGATCGCGCGAGGGACCCGCCATGAAAATCGACGTCTTCAACCACGTTTTTCCACCTGAATTTTTCGAGAAGGTCGACGGGCTCATGCCGGACGCAGCGGTGAAGCGCTGGAAGTCCATGGAAACGATCCACAACATGGATGCGCGGCTTCGCATGCTGGACGAATTCGACGATTACCAGCAGATCATCTCGATGTCGCAGCCGCCGATCGATGCCATCGCCGGGCCGAATGACAGCCCTGCCCTGACCCGGGTAGCGAATGACGGAATGGCCCGAATCTGCCGCGAGCACCCGGACCGGATGCCCTGGTTCATCGCCTCGCTGCCAATGAACAACACCGAGGCGGCGCTCGCCGAAATCGACCGCGCAATCGACGAGCTGGGTGCAGTCGGCTTCCAGCTTTTTACCAACGTCAATAACAAGGCGCTGGACCAGCTGGAATTCCGCGACATCTTCGCCAAGATCGCCCAGCGCGGCAAAACCATCTGGCTGCACCCGACACGGCCGGCGACGCATCCCGATTACCTGACGGAAGACCGGTCCTTCTATGAAATCTTCTGGGGCTTCGGCTGGGCCTACGAAACAAGTGCGGCGATGGCGCGCATCGTGTGTTCCGGCATGTTCGACGAAATACCGAACCTGCGGATCATCGCCCATCACTGGGGCGCCTATGCGCCCCACGCCGAGGGCCGCTTTACGCCGAGCTGGGAAAGCCGCAACGCGGAGATGGGCGACGGCAAACCCTTCAGCGAGACGCTGAAAAAACCGATGATCGACTATTTCAAGGACTTCTACGGCGATACCGCGATGTTCGGCGCTCAGGCGGCAAGCCAGTGCGGGCTCGATTTCTTCGGCGCCGATCATTCTTTCTTCGCGACAGACTGTCCCTATGACGAAGAAGGCGGCGCCCGCCTGATCCGTTCCACGATCGATGTAATTGCAAATCTGCGGTGCAGCGACGAAGACCGGATCATGATGTTCGAATCCAACACCCGAAAAATGCTCGGCGTCTGAACCGCCGCGCAAGAATAGTCAGAAACCGGCATTCTCAAAACGCCCGGCGAGGAAGGAAATAAACGCCTGCACCTTCCTCGCCGGGAATCTGTTGGGTGGTGACACCGCGAAGACCGACAATTCCGGCAGACGGTAATTGTCGAGCACGGGAACGAGGTTCCCCTGCTCTATTTCTTCCTGAACCAGAAAATACGGCAGGAACGCGATACCGAGACCCTGCCGTGCCGCGTGCAGCAAAACCTCTCCGTTATTCGCCTTTAACGGACCGGACACTTTCACGGACGTGGCGCCGCCGGGTCCGAAAACCGGCCATTCGAGCCCGGAGGCGAGATAGCTGTAGCTGAGACATTTGTGACGGGAGAGGTCCTGCGGCTTCATCGGCATTCCCGCGCGTTCAAGATATGCAGGGGTCGCCGCCATCACGCATCTCACACCGGCCAGCCGCCGCGCGATCAGGCTGCTATCCGCCGATTGCGCGATCCGGACCGCGACGTCGAAACCTTCTTCGATCAGGTCGGTAAAGCGGTCGTTGAGCGACAGCGAGATGCTCAATTCCCGATATTCAGTCAGAAAGTCGGAGACAGCCGGCCCCACATGCGCGACCCCGAACGACATCGGGGCGCTGACCTTCAGCGTTCCACGGGGTTCCGAATGCAACTGTTCCACGAGACGGTCCGCCTCCTCGACCTCTGCGAGGACGCGTTTGCAGCGCTCATAGTAGGCTTCGCCCACTTCGGTAACGCTCACGCGGCGGGTAGTGCGATTCAGCAAACGCGCGCCGAGGCTCTCCTCCAGCTGGATTACCTGTTTGCTGACGGCGGCACGTGAAATCCCGAGACGGCTCGCAGCGGCGCTAAACCCCTCGAATTCCACGACATTCGTAAATACCGCCATTGCAGCAAGCCGATCCATAGCGCGATCCTATTGTCAACTATTCGTAGACAGTTATGTCCGGGTTTTTGTGATTTTCAAAGCGGTATTACATGGGCTATCGTCCGAACAGCCTGCCCGGTCCGTTAATGCGAACCACGTCTCAGGAGGACGATTACAACATGAAAGCACTTACTGGATTGGTGATCGGCGCTTTTGCGCTGACTGCCCTCTCAACCTCGACACCTGCATTCGCCGATAACCACGGCAACAAGCTGATGGAAGAAGTCGAAGCGAAGGTGGAAAACAAGGCGCATGCCGGGGCCATCGCAAAGCGGCGCATGGCAATGCGTGCCATCGGCGGCAACATGAAAACCATCGGCGGTTATCTGAAGGCGAGCGAAGGCGGTCCGGCAGACGTCGCGAAGAGCGCGACGGCAATTGCCAACATCGCGAAAGTCGCCCCTGACCTGTTCCCGGCGGGCACGGGCCTTGCACGATATCCCGCCGTCACCGGCGCCAAACCGGAAGTGTTCTCCGACAGCGATGGTTTCAAGAAAGCCGCCATGACAATGGCATCCGCCGCTGAAAACCTTGCGAAGGTCGCCGCCGAACCGAATGTCGGAAAGAAAGAAATCGGCATGGCCTTCGGTGAACTCGGCAAGAGCTGCGGATCCTGCCACAAGGTCTACCGCCAGAAGCTCAACTAAGAGACATCATTCATTCCCGGGCGGCAATGTCCGGGAAATGTCGGCAACATCGGCCCCCGCCTTTTTGGCGGGGGCTTTTTCTTTTTGACGCGCAGCGCCCGGAATCAGCAACAGCCGCATAGCCCTGTCGCCATCGAGCCGGTATGTTCACAAGGCAAAAACCAAAGAAACGGGAACTCTCCGATGCAGGATACTTTTGGCGCGTTTATGGATGGCCCTCCATTATCCATCGAAGGGAACGCAACCGGTCCCCTCGCCGGCCTCCGCTTTGCCGCCAAGGATGTCTTCGATATTGCCGGTCACCCGACCAGCAACGGCCAGCCTCTCTGGCCGGAAACGCACCCGCTGCCGACGCGGCATGCCGCCGCGGTACAGCTGCTCCTGTATGCAGGCGCCAGTCTCCATGGCAAAGCGATCTGCGACGAGATGTGTTACAGCCTCGCAGGCGATAACGCCCACTACGGCGCGCCGATCAATCCGGCGGCGCCCGACCGGGCTGTCGGCGGGTCGTCCTCCGGTTCCGCCGCGGCGGTGGCCGGCGGTCTTGTCGACTTCGCGCTCGGCACGGATTGCGGCGGCTCGGTGCGATGCCCTGCGAGCTTCAGCGGGATCTATGGTCTTCGCCCCACCCATGACAGGGTCGACCCGGCCGGCGTAGCCCCCCTTGCCGGATCCTTCGATGTTGTCGGCTGGTTCGCCCGCGATGCAAGGCTGTTCGCCGATGTGGGCGGTGTATTGCTGGCGGGGAGCTCCCGGGCAATCGCTCCCAAACGCGCCCTGATCGCCCTCGATGCCTTTTCGCGCATGCCCGATCGCGAACGGGAAGTCGCCGCAGAAGCCGCGCACCGCGCGGTGGAAAAACTGGGCCTCGAAAGCCAGCCGATCGAGGTCTCCGCTGAAGGTCTGGATCGCTGGTTTGACGCTTTCCGGCATCTGCAGGCATTGGAAATCTGGGCCAACCATGCCGAGTGGGTGACCGAACACGCCCCGTCTTTCGGACCGGGCGTCAAGGAACGCTTCGCCTATGCCGCCACGCTGACCGATGCCGACCGCGCCGAACATCAGCCGATCCGGGAGATCGCGCGCGCCCGCGTGCAGGAACTCCTGGGCGACGGAGACGCCGTGATCGTGATGCCGACCGCGCCGGTCAGCCCCAAACGGGACGCCAGCAATGCCGAGGTGGAGGATTTTCGCGCCCGCACGATGGGGCTTACCTGCATCTCCGGCCTGTCGGGATGCCCCCAGATGAGTCTGCCGCTCGCCGACGCCGGCGCACCGATGGGAATTTCCCTTCTCGCGGCCCACGGGGGGGATGAATCCCTGCTCGAGATGGCGGTCAGGCTCGCCTCCTAAATCGGTTCTCGGGACTCGGCGGCGGCTGTATACTGGGGCCGTCCGGCGACACACAGATAACTGCAAAATTCGAAAGGTCTTAATTATGAGCCGTGGATTCAAGATCGTCGGCGGCCTTCTCGCCGTCGTCATCGTGGCGATCGTGGGCGTGGTCGTCTTTATTTACTCAAATCTCGATTCCATCGTGAAGGACGCGGTCGAGGAATACGGGCCCCGCTATACCGGCGTCAGCGTCAATCTGGCGAAGGTCGAACTTTCGCCGGAGAACGGCGAAGGCAAGCTATCCGGTCTCGTGGTCGGCAATCCGGCAGGATACAAAACGGATTCCGCGTTCAGGCTCGGCAGCATATCCGTCAATATCGATATCTCCAGCCTGACCAGCGATACCATCGTCATAAAGTCGATCGTCATCGACAAGCCGGAGATCACCTATGAGTTCGGCGAAGGCGGCAGCAATGTGGACGTCATCGGCAAGAACGTCGAGAAGGCTGCCGGCGGCTCCGGCGCCAAGGAGGAAAAGGAAAGCGACGGTCCCGGCAAGAAGATGATCATCGAAAGCCTGGTGGTAAGCAACGGCAACGTCTCGGTCAGCCATCCGATGCTTCAGGGCAAAAAAATGGGCTCCGGGCTGCCAACCATCCGGTTGAAGGATATCGGCAAGGATAGCAAAGACGGCGCGAAACCCGCAGAAGTTGTCGACAAGGTCATGGATGCCATCGAAAAGCAGGTCGGCGCCTCGGTTGGCAGCCTGAACATAGACGGCATGGTCAAAGACCTTGGCAAGGGCGTTGAAGACGCCATGAAAAACGTCACCGGCGGCGCAGGCGGCGCAACGAAGGGCATGGAAGACGCCGCCAAGGGTGCGGGCGACGCCCTGAAGAATCTCATGGGCAAATAGCGCTCACTGACGTTACGAACGGAAACGGCCATCCCGCGGGGGTGGCCGTTTTCTTTTGAGGCGCTGTCGCTAAGATGGCCTTCCAGGATCACTTCAGCTGATGCAGATGAAAGCCATCCAATACAGCCGCTATGGCGGGCCCGACGTTCTCGAGCTTGTCGAATTGCCCGCGCCGGTGCCCGCGCCGGAGGAAGTGCTGATTGCCGTGCGCTGCGCCAGCGTCATACCGGGCGACTGGAAAGTCCGCGCCGGACATCTGCAGGAAATGTTTCCGCTCGACCTGCCGACAATACCGGGACGCGACGGCGCAGGCATCGTGATCGCCACTGGTGCTGCGTGCGATTGGGCCGAAATCGGCGACGAGCTCTGCTTCGTGACCGAACATACAGAGCCCGGCAGTTACGCCGAAATAGTCGCCCGCCCCCGCGGCATGACCGTCCCGAAACCACCGGGTACCGGTTTCGCCGAGGCCGCGGCCGCACTGCATGCAGGCGTCTGCGCATGGATCGGCCTTGTGGAAACGGCGGAGATAAGATCCGGAGACAACGTTCTGATTCATGCGGGCGCAGGCGCAATTGGCGGCATGGCTGTCCAGATCGCGCACGCCACGGGATGCCATGTGACGGCGACCTGCAGCGCGGCGAATGCCGACTACGTCCGCAGCCTCGGCGCCGACAGGGTGATCGCCTATGACGAGGATGATTTCGAAAAAGACCTCGCCAGCCAGGATATCGTTTTTGATCTTGTCGGCGGAGATGTCCATGAACGTTCGTGCCGGGTGCTCAAGAAAGGCGGCCGGATCGTCTGGCTGATCGCCGCGCCGTTCGAGGATGTCAGCGCCGGGTATGGCGTGGTTTGCAAGCAGGCGCTAATCCATGACAGCCGCCAAACGCTGGAAAACGTCGCGGATGCTGTGGGAAAGGGCATACTGATCCCACAGGTCAGCCGTCGGATGCCCATGGCGCAGGCGGCGGAAGCGCATCGGATACTGGAACGCGGCGAAAACAGCCGCGGCAGGATAATACTGGATATCGGGGGGTAATCGGATTTTGGAAACGACAATGGATCGGGGCAGCATCGGCGATTCCGTGCTGCGCAAGGAAGACAGGAAGCTTCTTTTGGGCAAAGGCCGCTTCGTGGATGATATTCGCGCCCCCGGCGAACTCTATGCGGTTTTCGTCCGCTCCCCCCATGCCCATGCCGATATATCCTCGATGGACGTTACCGCAGCGGCGGCGATGCCCGGCGTTGTGGCAATCCTGACGGGCGCGGATATGGAGGCCGACGGGATCGGCGAGATCCCGTTCATGTGGGTGATGAACAATTCGGACGGCACGCCGATGAACCAGCCGAAACGCTGGGGTCTTGCGCGCGATCGCGTCCGTCACGTGGGCGAACCGCTGGCCGTCGTGATCGCAGACAGCGCCGCCGGGGCAGGCGATGCCGCCGAAGCCGTTAGGGTGGAATACACCCCCCGCCCCGCCGCAACGTCTGCACGCGCCGCGCTTGAACCCTCGGCGCCGCTGTTGCACGACGATGCACCGGGCAATCGGCTGTACACCTTCGGGCGCGGCAACGCGGAGGCCACCGACGCCGCAATCGCGGGCGCTGCCCATGTCGTCAAGATCGACATCGTCAATAACAGGATCGCCTGCGCCGCGATCGAGGCCCGCGCCTGCCTCGCCATTCCGGACACCACGTCGGGCCGGGTGACGCTGTACGATGCGACCCAGGCGCCCCATCTGATACGCCGCTCTGTTGCGGAGGCGCTCGGTATCGAGCAGGCAGATCTCCGCGTGATCGCCCCCGATGTCGGCGGCGGATTCGGCACCAAGGGCAAGCATTACCCGGAGGAAACCATCGTCACCTGGGCCGCCCGGCGCATCGGTCGCCCGGTTCGCTGGACCTCCACCCGTTCGGAAGCCTTCATGTCCGACACCCAGGCCCGCGATCACCTGACGAAGGCAACACTGGGCCTTGATGCGGACGGCCGTTTCGTCGGCCTCCGGGTCAATACGCTCGCCAATGTCGGCGCCTATATCTCGACCTTCGGCGCGAGCATCCCGGGAGCGATTTATTCGGCACTGCTTGCCGGAGTCTATAAAACGCCCGCCGTCTATATCGAGGTGACGACCGTCGTGACCAACACGGTGCCGACCGACGCCTATCGCGGCGCCGGACGCCCCGAGGCCTGCTACGTGCTGGAACGGCTGGCCGATGCCGCCGCGGCAAAACTCGGGCTCGACCGCGCGGAGATCCGGCGGCGCAACCTGATCCCCGTCGATGCCATGCCCTATACCACCCCGATCGGGCCGGTCTATGACAGCGGCGATTTTCCCAACATCATGGAGAAGCTTCTTTCCGCCGCGGACTGGGACGGCTTTGCCGCCCGCCGGGTGGAGAGCGAGGCGCGCGGCAGGCTGCGGGGCATCGGCCTTGCAATGTATGTGGAGACCTCCGGCGTCGCCCCGTCGAAACTGGCAGGAATGCTCGGCGCCCGGATCGGATTCTTCGAAAGCGCGGAAATCCGTATAGACGGCGGCGGCAGCGTTCGCCTGCTGGCCGGGACCCACAATCACGGCCAGGGACACGACACGACCTACGCCCAGATCGTCGCGAGCAGGCTCGGTCTGCCTTTCGACAAAGTCACCGTGATTGAAGGCGACACGGAGGCCGTCCCCATGGGGACAGGCACCTTCGGGTCGCGGTCCATCGCCGTCGGCGGCTCCGCCATCGCCGTTGCGGCGGACAAGATCGTCGAGAAAGGCCGCAAGCTTGCCGCGTTTCTGATGGAGGCCCCGGAAGAGGACGTTTCATTTTCGGACGGTGTCTACACAATCGCCGGCACGGACCGGCAGATGACGATCGGCGAAATCGCAAACGCGGCCAATCTCGCTCACGTGATGCCACCCGGCATGGAAGCAGGGCTGAATGAAAGCGCGTTCTACGATCCGTCAAACTTCGCCTATTCCAATGGCGGACATGTCGTCGAGATCGAGATCGACCGCGATACCGGCGAGATCGAGTTCCAGCGCTATTACGTCGTCGACGACATCGGCACCGTCATCAACCCGATGATCGTTCACGCCCAGATCCATGGCGGTCTTGCCCAGGGCATCGGCCAGGCCCTTACTGAAAGCGCGGCGTACGATCCGGATAGCGGCCAGATACTTGCCGGGTCGTTCCTCGATTACGGCATGCCGCGCGCCGACGACTTTATCGCGTTCGAAGGCGAACTGGACGAATCCCAGCCCTGCACCCATAACCCGCTGGGCGCAAAGGGGTGCGGCGAATCCGGGTCGATCGGTTCCCCGGCGGCGCTGGTCAGCGCGGTGCTGGATGCCCTTGCCCCTCTCGGGGTCACCGACATCGAATTGCCCCTGACACCGCTGCGTGTCTGGAAAACCATCAGGGACGCGGAGACAGCATGAAATACCGGGCCGGAATCGATATCGGCGGCACCTTCACCGACCTCGTCCTGATGAGGGAAGACGGCGCGCTTCATGCCGAGAAACTGCTGACCACACCGGACGATTTCGGCCGCGGAATCGCGACAGGGCTCACAAGCGCCCTCGCAACTGTGGGCGCGGCCCCCGGCGATATCGAGGTCATCGTGCACGGCACGACGGTCGCAACGAACGCCATTCTCGAGGCCAAGGGCGCCCGCACCGGCCTGATCACGACCGCCGGTTTCAGGGACGTGCTTGAACTTCGCCGGCTGCGTATTCCGGAAATGTACACACTGAACTGGACCAAGCCGCCGCCGCTTGTGCCGCGCCGGCTGCGGCGCGAGGCAGTCGAAAAAACCGGGCCGCGCGGAGAGGTGCGCATCCCGCTGGACGAAGCAACGGTCGTCGCCGCCTGCGAACGCCTTCTTCGCGAAGACGTGGCAGCCGTCGCCATCGCCTACCTCCATTCCTATGCGAATCCGGATCACGAAAAGCGCAGCGCCGACATCGTCCGCGAGGTGATGGGCCCCGACATATTCATTACCTGTTCGAGCGATATCCTGCCGGAAATCCGGGAATACGAACGAACCTCGACAACGGTCATCAATGCCTATCTCGGCCCCATCCTGACGGCCTATTTCGCGTCGCTGCGGCGGCATCTTCAATCCATCGGCGTGTCGGCGCCGGTCCAGGTGATGAAGTCCGACGGCGGCGTTATGTCTATCGGCGCGGCGACGGACAGGCCCGCCTATCTGGTCGAATCCGGCCCCGCCGCCGGCGTGATCGGCGCGGCGCGGCTGGGCGCGGACAGCAATAACATCACGCTCGATATGGGCGGCACCACGGCGAAAGCCTCGATGGTCGAAGGCGGCCGCATTTCCCGTACGGGCGATTACGAGGTCGGCGCCGGGATCAACCTGTCGAGCAAGCTCGTGATGGGCGGCGGCTATGCCCTCAAACTGCCGGTGATCGATATCTCCGAGATCGGCGCGGGCGGCGGCAGCATCGTCTCGCTCGACCGCGGGGGACTCCTCAAAGTGGGCCCGCAAAGCGCCGGCGCCCTGCCCGGCCCTGTCTGCTACGGCGGCGGCGGCGAAGACCCGACCTTCACCGACGCGGCGCTGACACTGGGCTTCCTGAACCCCGGCCATCTCGTCGGCGGCGGCCTTCAACTGGATGCGAACGCCGCCCGCGCCGCACTGCAGACACAAATTGCGGCGCCGCTCGGCCGCGACCTGCTGGATGCCGCATGGGGCGTCTACCAGGTCGCCTGCGGCACCATGGTCCGCGCGGTGAAAGCCGTCTCGACCTATCGCGGCCGCGATCCCCGCGATTTCTCATTATTCGCCTTCGGCGGAAACGGCCCCGTCGTCGCCGCCGAAATCGCCAACCTGCTCGACATGAACCGGGTCATTGTCCCGCCGACCCCCGGCGTCTTCAGCGCCTACGGGCTATTGCTGTCGGATGTGGAGCACGAAATCAGCCGCGCCTGGCTGAACCGGCTTGCGGATGTCTCCCCGCGGGACATGGCCGGTGCCTATGACAGGCTGGAAACGGATATGACGGCACTGATGCAATCGGAAGGGTACGATCCGGATGAATACACCCTCACCCGGCTCGCGGACCTTCGTTATGTCGGGCAGGCGCACGAACTGACGGTCGACTGCACGGATCGCGACGGTCTGCCCGCTTTCCCGGAACTTATTGGCGCATTCGGCGCCGAACACGAACGCACCTATGGCCACCAGGCCGAGGCCGAAGCCGTCGAATGCGTGACGCTGAGGCTGATCGCGCGGGTAACCGAAGACCGGCCGGAGCGTCAGGTCGCCGCTTCCCGCGTCGCCGATCAGAACCCAATGCCCCGCAGCGTCTATTTCGGTCCCGACCATGGCGTGATCGAGACACCCGTGATTGACCGCCCCGCCCTGTCGGCCCCGCGCAATGGCCCGGTGATTATCGAGGAATACGATTCAACCTGCGTCGTACCCCCGGGATGGCAGGCGGTGCTGGATCCGGCCGGAAATATCATCCTGACGAGAAGGAGCGCCAATTGATGTCGCCTGCGCCGCTAACAGCCTCGAACGTCGATCCGATCACGATGGAAGTCGTCCAGAACGCGCTCGGCGCGATTGCCGACGAAATGGCCCTTGTCATCATGCGCACCGCCTATTCAACCATTGTCCGCGATTCGATGGACTATTCGACCGGCATCTGCGACCGCGAAGGACGCATTGTCGCCCACGGCATGACGATGGCGCTGCATCTCGGCTCGTTCCCGGATGCGATGCAGATACTGATCCGCGACTACGGCGACGACATGCACCCGGGCGACATGTTCGTGTGGAACGACCCGTATGTAGGCGGCGGACAGCACCTGCCGGATGTGTACATCGTCAAGCCCGTCTTCATTGACGATGCGCTCGAAGGGTTTGCCGCGTCGCTCGTCCATCAGATCGACATGGGGGGAATCGCGCCGGGATCGGCAGCGGTCTATGCGACGGAAATATTTCAGGAAGGCCTCCGTATTCCGCCGATACGGCTTTACGACCGGGGCGTGCCGAACGAGACTTTCTTCAAGCTGATGGAACGCAATACCCGCATCCCGGACAAGCTCGCCGGCGACATGCGTGCCCAGGTCGCCGCCTGCCGTACGGCGGATGCGGCGTTGAGCGATCTGATCGGCCGGTATGGCAGCGCCGAATATCGCAGAATCGTGGACGAACTGCATACGCATGCAGAGCGGATTATGCGGGCCGAGATATCGGACCTGCCGGACGGCACATGGTCGTTTACCGACTATATAGACGGGCTAGGCGAGACGCCCGAGCCGCTCCCCATGACCATAACCGTGACCATAGCGGGCAGCGACATGACGCTGGACTGGACCGGTTCCGCCCCCCAGGTGAACGCGGCGATTAACTGTCCGGCGCCGTTCGTGAAATCCGCCTGTCATCTGATCGTTAAATGCATCGTGGAAGAGGAAATCCCCAATTTCGAAGGCTTTATCCGACCGCTGAACATCATCGTGCCGGAAGGCACCATCGTGAACCCTACCCCGCCCGCGGCCTGTGCGGCCCGCGCGATCGTCGGCTGGCGGGCGCTGGATGTCCTGCTGGGCTGTTTCGCCCAGATCGTGCCCGACCGGGTGCCCGCGGCCGGCGAAGGCGGCGTGACCTTCCCGTCTTTCAGCGGCTATGACGGCGATGACCGCTTCGTCTGCACGGAGGCCTGGGCGGGCAGCTGGGGGGCGATGCATAACGGCGACGGCGCTTTCGGTATCCCGAACCCCGGCGGGAACCTCACAAACCAGCCTGTCGAGATGGTGGAAGCGCTCTTTCCGCTGGAAATTATCCGATACGGAATGGTCGAGAACTCCGGCGGACCCGGCAAGTACCGCGGCGCACCGGCCTATCAGCGGGAATACCGCTTTCTGTCAGAAGAAACCCAGATGGTCATGCGTTCCGACCGGCGGCGGTTCCTTCCCTATGGCCTGAACGGCGGTTGCCCCGGCACCCCGTCATGGAACCTGCGCAATACGGGAACGGACATGCAAGGGGCAATTCCGGTGATGCCGATGGAAGCGGTGGTTTTCAGTCAGGGCGAGACGTTCCTCCATGTCTCGGCCGGCGGTGGCGGCCACGGCAATCCATCGGAAAGAGACCCCGAAGCGGTCCTCGACGATATACGCGAAGAGCGTTTCACCGCCGATTACGCGAAAGACGTTTACGGTGTCGTCATTGCGGGGGACCCGCCGGACATAGACGCCGACGCAACGGAATTGCTGCGCCGCAAAATGGCTGGAGAGACCGCGGACACGGAACGTCCCGCGTATCTCTGTTATTTTCACGATTCCTTCGGAATCAAGGAATTCCGCATGACAGGGCCCCGCGAAATGAAATCATGACAGGTATTGATATTTCCTATCCAAACGGATGGTAGATCCTGATCATTGATCTAGCAGCTATGCGGTCAGCGCAATGCTGCACTGCAGCACAATAACTAAAATCCAACGTATCCTTAACAACTTGGTAGTTTTCGCGAGGCATTGTGCGCCGCGTAGCATTCTGGAGTAGAATAAATGACCATCAATACACCCGCATCCGGCGTCGATTTGTCGGGTTTCAATCTCAGCAAAACCGACACGCTGCAAATTCTCCGCCAGGCGGAAATCGAGCGTGCCCGGCACATGCGTGTGCTTTTCGCCCCTCTCGGCAATCGCATCCGCGCCGCTTTCCGGTCTGCCGGCGATCTGTTCAGCCTGACGCAGCGCATGAATCAGGCCGCCCGTCTCTGAGGAATCAGAAGCGGAGTTTCAGGAAATGCAGAAAAGACGCTCCGGTTTCCGGGGCGTTTTTTTTGTGCCGGGTTCCCTGAAATCATGGTCTTGTCCACTCTGCCGGACGCCGCGAATTGGCCGGAAAAACAATCTCCTTGTCTTTACCCGCGCATCTGGTCACATTACGACCATCAGATTTTCGAAGATCTGGCGTAGCCTGCCCTTTAAAAAGACGATAGGCATCAATACACCACGCTATTCGGGAAATTGAAACCCTCACGCGTCGCGTGAGTATTCTGTTCTCTTTTTAAAGGAATTAGCTATGGCTACAGGAACCGTGAAATGGTTCAACCCTACCAAGGGTTTTGGATTTATCGAACCCGAAGACGGCGGGCAGGATGTGTTCGTCCATATCTCTGCTGTCGAACGCGCCGGCATGTCTTCTCTGAATGAAGGCCAGAAGATCAGCTACGAAGTTCAGCCCGGAAGAGACGGCAAGAAATCCGCCGAAAACCTCGCTTCGGCCGACTGATTCTGCCGCTCGCAGAACGAAAAACGAAGATGAAGGAGGCCTGCCGCAATGCCGGCCTCCTTTGTCCCTGCCCCATCGCCGACTGATTGGAAGCCAATGGCCCGAAAAACGAATTACGGCTTTGAACGACGCGAGCGCGAAAAAGCCCGCGCCGAGAAAAAAGCCGAGCGTCAGCGCCAGAAGCAGGACAAGTCGGACGACCGCAAGGACGACATTGATCCCTCACAGGCTTCGGAAGTCGATACCACCGACGCCGAGGCGGATCAGAACGACGGCACCAGATCCCCCGCCGAATAATTGAGGACAAGCCCGTTCGCAGGCTTTGACTTATCTCTCGCTCAGCGCGACGTCGAGAGACTGGAAAACCGGCCGGAGCAGATAGCGTAACACCGTCCGCTGCCCGGTATTGATATCGATTTCGGTGACCATACCCGGCAGAATCCTGTTCTTGCCGGACTCGTCGCCGACAAAAGATTCCTTCAATTCGATTTCCGCCTTGTAATAGACCTCGTTTTCACGGTCCTTGAACGTCGATGCGGAGATTTTGGTCACCGTTCCCTCAATCGCGCCGAAACGGGCAAAGTCGAATGTCGTGACCTTGACGCTGGCCTTGTGACCGATCGTGATATGGCCGATATCGACCGGCGATATCCGGGCTTCGACCACCAGTTCCTTGTCCATGGGCACGATCTCCGTCACAAGCCCGCCCGGCGGAATTACGCCGCCCACCGTATTGGTTGCGAGGCCTTTGACGATCCCGTGAACCGGCGCGACGATATCCAGCCGCGCGACACGATCGCCGAGACGCCGTGAGGTTTCGCGCACACTCGCAAGGTCCGCCGCTACCCTGCCGGATTCTTCCAGTGCTTCATTGCGGCGCTGCGACTGAAGCTGGGCCATCTTGCTGCCCGCTTCCTCGATCGCGTTCCTGGCGCTGCGAATCTTGCCGCGAATTTCGGCCAGTTCGCCGACCGCCGTCTGATACTGTTCCAGCGTTTGCAGATAAACCAGCTTCGACACCAGCCCTTTTTCCGAAAGCCGCTCGCGCATTGCGCGCTGTGTCTCCAGAATTTTTACCCGTTCCGTCAACTTGGCGACCTGAATATCAAGGACGCCGAGTTCGGATTCACGCTGGCGCGCCTGAGCTTCAAGTACGCTTGCTTCCTGATTCAGCGCGTCGATCTGCTGGCGGAGAATGCCCCGCTCGCCGGATACAAGGGCCGCGAATCTCGGCGGCGCGTTGGAGAAATCAGGTGCGCGGCCTTCGGCGAAGGCAAGGAGGCGTTCAAACCGCAGCTCGAGCGATACGGCCCTCGCCTCGGTTTCCTCGAGCTGAGCCTTCGCGGAGGTCGGGTTGAGACGGACAAGCGGCTCGCCTGCATCCACGATGTCGCCATCGCGGACAAAAATCTTCTCGATGATCCCGCCTTCCAGATGCTGGACCGAGAGCACCGACCCACTCGGAACAACCTCGCCGGATGCCTTGGTCGTTTCTTCAAGCGTGGTGACGGCAGACCAGCCGATAAATCCGAACACCGTCAGGGACAAAAGCAAGAGAATCACCCGCACGAGACGTGGCGGGCCGACCTCTTCCAGAATCGCGGATTGCGACAGGTGGCGCATCTGGCGGGTTTCGCCAGGGCCGCGCCAATCCTGTACCGGAGACGGCGTGGGGACTGCGCCGGTCGAAGTCATTCGCTCCCCCCCTGCATCTGCTTGAGCGCTTCCTCGGGATCGCCGTTGAACTGCAGCCGCCCTGCGTTGAGAACAATCAGCCTGTCCGCCACCCGCATATGGCTCGGACGGTGCGTGATCACGATAATTGTGCAGGTGCCCCGCAGTTTTTTGACGGCATTCAGGAATGCGTTGTCGCCGCGCTCATCGAGCATCTGCCCGGGTTCGTCGAAAATCAGGATCGGCGGCTTCCTGAGCAGGGCGCGCGCGATGGCGAGCTTCTGCTTGAATCCCTCCGGCAGTTCGCTGACGACGCGTTCGGTCAGACGGGTCTCGTACCCCTCGGGCAGATTCCCGATGGCGTAGTCGATGTCGGCCATCTTTGCCGCTTCGATCAGTTCCTCGTCCGTCGCATAGGGCACCGAAAGGCGCAGGTTCTGGGAGACCGTCCCGTAGAGCATCTCGCTGTTCTGGGGCACGAGTCCGATATTCTGGCGGATATCGATCGGATCGAGCTGGCGGATATCGACCCCGTCGAACAGCACCGATCCCATCTGCGGTTTGTAAAGTCCCGACGCCAGATTGGCCACCGTCGTCTTGCCGGCACCATTCGGCCCCGTAATCGCAACCACCTCTCCCGGCGCGCATTCGAACGTCACGCCGTTCAGCGCGGGGTCGGCATCGGGGGCATGGCGGTAGCCGACGCCCATAAAGGTAATACGTCCCTTGAAGGTACGCTTGGGCGGAATGCGTCCGGCGATCCGTTCGGGGGGTATCCGCATCAGATGGTTGATCTGCCGGAGCGACGACTTGATCTGGGTCGCCCGGTTCAACAGCATGATCACGGACTGGAACGGCCCCAGCACCCGCCACCCGAGGGCCATACTGGCGACCAGCGCGCCGATGGTCAGCGTCCCGTTCATCACCATATCGGCGCCAACGCCCACGACGGCGACGCCGGCGGCCAGCATGATGATACGTCCGAGGGTCTGCACAAGGTTGTTGAGCAACGCGATCCGGAAATCGCTGATCGCGGATGCGGCCGACAGCGCGCGGAAGCGGTCAATCCATACTTTTTCGGCCCCGGCGAACTTGATCGCGCGCATCCCCGACACGGCTTCGATCAGGAAACGCTGCTGGCGCGTCTTGCTGCCGCCCGAATTCGCAAACGTCCGCTTGATGAAAGGCGTTACCGCCATTGCCATGATCATCAGCAATGCCGCGGCAGTAATCGGCACCAGTACAAGCCAGCCGCCCAGCAGGGCGATGACCCCGAGGAAAAGGAGGACGAAGGGCAGATCGATAATCGTCTCGCCCAGAGGACCCGCAAAGAACTCACGGATCGATTCAAATTCCTGCAGGTGCGATATCTGCGCGCCCAACGGCTCGTTCTCGCTCATCGGGATGGGCAGCATCAGGACCTGCTGAAATCCGGCCGTGCCGATCATATAGTCTATACGCCCGGCAGCATGCGCCATCACCTGCGATCTGAGCCTTCGGAACAGCCACTCGATTCCGATCGCGATCCCGACGCCGGCCACAAGATAGATGAGCTGCTCCTCGGAAGCGGACGGTATCACGGTGTCATATACCGACATCATGAACAGCGGCATTGCGAGACTGAGCAGATTGATAAAGAGCGTCGCGATCAGGACATGCACAACCAGCTTGCGGAAGCGGACGGACAGCTCGGCAATCCAGGTGCTGTTATCGCGCTGGACATGGGACGTATTAACGGACCGGATCACATAGGCGGTGCCCTGGATGCCCTTGCACTGCGCCGTGCGGATAGACCGCGTAAACCCGTCGTAAACACGGAAAGCGGTATCGGGCGCCCTGCCTTCCTCCGTTTCCGTCTCCACGCGCTCGAGAACCACACGTACCGGTCCTTTGTCCGGCACAAACAGGCACGGCAGCAATGCGGGGTTCAATCTGTCCTGCCGGGTGCGGATCGGCACGGTTGTCAGGTTCAGATTTGCCAGGGTCTCGCGGAAGTCTTCGGTGTCGATATTGTCGACGAAATGCGGAACGGCCTCGGACAGATGTCGCGGGCGACCGGTCCAGCCAAGGGCTTCCAGCAACGGCACAATACAGGCGGCCTGCTCGGACAGCGCCTGCTTTCCGTATTTCCGGAAATTGCGCATGACGCGCAGGCCGTCCTCTATCGGCTGCGGCGCCGCCTTTCCAGCGGCATGCATATCCGGCTGTGCCGTATCCATCGTTGCGCCTGCCATGGCGTCCGCCGGGCTCATGCGTACTCCTTCTCCAGACGTGCCAGAGATTCCCGCGGGGCATTGGTGATCTCGTCGAGACCCCGACCGCGGATCTGATAGGAGCGGTCCGCCAGTGCGAGATAGGACGGCCGGTGACTGACAATGGCCATTGCGCAGTTTCCGCTGCGCTCGCGCAGCAGATCCAGCAGCAATGCGTCGCTCCTCTGATCGAGGAAAGTATTGGCCTCATCGAACAGGATCAGGCGGGGGTCCTCGACAAGCGTCAGCGCCCGCACCAGCGCGATCCGCTGGCGGACGCCGCCCGGCAGCCCGTCATTCGCCGCGTGCTCCACCTGGGTGTCGTAGCCCCGGGGCATACGGCCGATGGCCTCATGAAGCCCCAGCCTTTCGGCCATCTCCAGCACTTCATCGACATAGGCGTCGCCCCGGAACATGGTCATGTTGTCGAGGATCGTGCCCTGGAACAAAGCGGGTTTCTGCGGCAGGTAGACGACCTGCGAGCGCAGGCTCACCGCATCGAAATTCCATATATTCTCGCCGTCTATCAGGACCCGGCCGCTCGACGGTACCAGCAGCCCCATCATGAGGCCGAGCAGCGTGGACTTACCCGAACCGTTGCTCCCCGAGATGGCGATCGTTTCGCCCTCCCTCAGCTGAAGGTTTATCCCCTCGAAAAGGTTCCGGTCGAACCCGGTATAGGAGAACGACACATCCTCGAGTTCGACATTTCCGCGAACCGAATGAATTGCGGGGGCATCGGGGCGGGATTCGAGGGGCAGGTCGAGAACCCCGCTCACCTGGTTGCGGGAAACGCGGGCATTCTGATACTGGGTCCAGGTACTGAGAGCGCGCATCATCGGCTGCGCGGAGCGGCTCGCCAGCAGGGTGCAGGCCGCAAGCCCGCCAACGGTAAGCGATCCGTCGATCACCAGCGTGCTGCCATAGGCGGCGACCGCAATCGCCGTCAGTTGGGAAAACATCTGCCCCGTCGCGCGCGCCCAGGTGCCGCCGTCGGCCACGCTGTAGCTGGCCTCGGCCGAACTGCCCTGCAACCGCTCGTACCGGCGCGCCATCATGGTTTCCATCCCGAGGCCCTTTACGGTCCTGACCGCGCTGAGCACCTCGATCATGAAGTTGTAGCGACGGTCGTCCGTGGCCCGGCGGGCTTCAAGGGCGCGGCTCAGCTTCCGCCCGGCAACGGCGCCCGTGATCGCCAGAAGGACCAGAATAACGATCGGCACGACGGCAAGAGGTCCTGCGATCAGGGCGATCAGTCCGAAGAACAGGATAGCGAAAGGCAAATCGACGAACAGCAGAAGCCCCTGCCCCGAAAAGAAATTCTTGATGGTCTCCGCGCCGCGCAGGCGCTGGAGATGCACGCCGGGCGCCAGTTGTTCGAATGCGCGCAGGTCGGAGCGGAAAATATGATTTACCGTGCGGCAGGCCAGCCGGTGCTGGATACGGGCACCCGTCCAGCCCGTGATATAGAAACGTCCGAGGCTGAGCAGGCAGTCGATCACCAGCACAATGCCGAGACCGACAATAAAAACGCCCAGCGTATGCATGGCCTGATTGGGAATGACCCGGTCATAGACCTGGAGAATCATGATCGGCATTGCCAGCGACAGAATATTCTGTGCGCAGGAAGCCGTCAGAAGTTCGGCGCGGTACCCCCGCATCGCGTCGAATTTCGGTAGATTCCCGTTCATTTTGTCCCGTTCAAAATACTTACTCACGCCGGCTCGTCCGCGGACCGGTGGGGGCGAAAATTAACGCTGTCGGCCCAAAAAGCCTCTGGCTACGCTAACCTGCGCCTTGCCTGTATCCGCTATTCGACCGCTCCATAGTTACCGCTTTCACTGAAAAATCGGTTAACGGGCATGATGAACAGGATATTAAAAAACAAGGAATCAGTGGTAGTACAAACCCAATACTATTTGGTATTTACATAAATTTTTATATGAAAACCCTAGTAATTCTAAGCGAAAAAAAATTCATTAAGCATATTAATTCATCCCCCGGTTACTTTTTGACGCCACCATACTTGCCACAACTGTGTGACAGTTTGCGTTCAGGATTTGCAAAACAACTGTATTAGCCTGGCATTATTCCAAAGTATGGAAGGACAGTAAGATGGCTGACGATATTCAGGTAGAAGAGTTCGAGAACAATGGCGGCGCATCGCAGGGCAATCTGGTCCGTTCCGAAGACAGTGCCGGCGGCGGCCTCGGCAATACCAATAAAGAACTGCGAGAACGAGGCGATGCAGACGATATCGCCGAAGTCGTCACCCAGGTAGACGCAGAGACAGCCATCAGCGAGGTCGGCCTGCGATCCGACTCGCCTGTCGATCTTACGCGGGAAGAAGTGAAAAAAAGTCCGCAGCAGTCGGACGACAGAGCGGCTACAGAAGCGGTGGTCGATACGCAGCAGCAATCCGGCGCCGACCAGGCGGTCGAAAGCCAGACGATTGTCGATGGGTCTTCGGCCGCGGCGCATGATGATACCGGCGAGCGGACATCCGGGAATGATGCTGCGGTCCAGGCTGATGAGATCCCCGCGGAACCGGTCGCCCGTGCGACGACTGCAAACGGAACCCCTGCCCCGGTCGCGCCGGACGGTGTGAATCCGGCGGCGCAGACGGATGAACCCGCCGAAGTCCAGGCCACACCGGAAACAGGTGCCGTGAGCGAAACCGCCGCCTCCCCTGTTGCCGAACAGAACGGCAATGGTAACGGAAATAACGGAAATAACGGAAATAACGGTAACGGCAATGGCGGGGTCGGCAATGGCAACGGCCAGGGCGCGACCAACGGTCAGGGCAACGGTGTCGGCGGCGATCCGCAGGCAAACGGAAATAACGGTAATAATGGCAACAACGGCAATGGCAACGGTGGCGTCGGCAATGGCAATGGCCAGGGTGCGACCAATGGTCAGGGCAACGGCGTAGGCGGCGATACTGTATCCGACATCGTCGACCCGATTATAGAGACCGCAGGCGACACGGTCTCCGGCAATAACGGTAACAATGGCAACGGCAATGGCGGCGTCGGCAATGGCAGCGGCCAGGGCGCGACCAACGGCCAGGGCAACGGTGTCGGCGGCGATCCGCAGGCAAACGGCAAT
>Ga0255755_1000152_pt1 | contig 72578 bp, 66 predicted proteins | sample 011ome_18_FD_179955 | JGI IMG/M metagenome (GOLD analysis project Ga0255755, IMG submission 179955) | Coastal salt marsh microbial communities from the Groves Creek Marsh, Skidaway Island, Georgia - 011501BT metaG (version 2) | ecosystem: Environmental > Aquatic > Marine > Intertidal zone > Salt... | reverse complement strand
CACTTTACCGTACCTTTACTCATTTTTATTTACTCATGATTGTGGGTGAAATATATAAGTATACCCGAATTCACCTATTCGAATATAAAACTGAAATTCTGGAGAAATATTCTAGCTCTTTAAATAAGAAATCATTGTATCAACATCACTACACTCAAGCGGGTCATCTGGGCAATTATCCATCATCCCAGCCTCAGAAAATATTTTCTTTATCTCGCCATTAACCACATAGGCAGAATAACGCCATGACATATCACCAGATCCAAAACTTTCATTTTCAATCAACATTCCCATCGAGCGAGTAAATGATGAATGTGTATCTGGCAACATTTTTACTTTAATAATATCTAAGTTTTTTGCCGACTGAAGCAAGGCAAAGGAAGCCTTAATACACAAGCAGTACACTTCATCAACGCCTAGCGATATCAGTTCATCATACTTAGCTTCATAATCAGGCAAATGAGTAGTGGCGCTCGTAGAAGGAAACAGAGTTGGCAGTGAAAATATAACGATGTTTTTATCTGAGAATATGTCTGTGGTTGAAACATCCTTCCAGCGAAATGGGTTTTTTCCTCCAACGCTTTCTCCACGAGCACGAATTTTAAATACAACATCTGGTACATTACTGCCCATAATTTTTCCTTCTCTTAAAATAAAGTACACAGTTTTAAAAGAGCCTAACGCCCTACTCGGGATGAAGTTTCTGGGCCCCAGACCAGCCTAACTAACTCCCAAGTCATTCCAAAGTTTTTTATTACTGTATATAGCCATGTTGTAACTTAGGAGTAAACAATACTTAAAAAGAAATTGTAGTTCTACTGTGTATTACGTAATTATTATGAATTCTACTTAGTTAGTGGAATAGTCTTAATACCTATTAATTAAAATGTTCTGTATACAGAGGTAGGTTAATTTAAAACATTTGATTACATGACCAGTAAATCAAATAGATTTGAAGAGTCATTCATGAAACAAATGTTACTGAATCTGTAAGGTCTCATAGTTTCCACACAGCTTCTCACCCACTCAAAAAAATCCCACTCTTGCTTAATGTGACTGACAGTCATATTATGACCAAAGGTCAAAAAAGAGTTTACAAATGGTAAATGCTGCAAGAAAACTACGTGAGTTTGAACGCCGTGAAGAAGATATTTTTGATGCTGCCCTATCCCTTTTCTCTCATCCTAATTGGGAATCAGTCACTATTGAGCAAATCGCAAAGTTAGCTGAGGTTGGCAAAGGTACTGTATACAAACATATTTCCAGTAAAGATGAGCTGCTTTTCAAATTGACTATCCAGTTTTACCGCGGGCTGTTACAACGATTTCAACTTGAAGATATGGATAGTAACGATGTACTTGAGAGCTTTAGAAATATCTTCAAAATAGCCTTTCAGTACCATCTTGATCACGCTGAATACCGCTATATTGTTGAATATACTAACCGTATCGACTTTAAAGAACGTGCAAATGAAAGCTGGCATGATGCATTTTGGGAACTGGATAATGCTTTCAGTCAATGGGGTGATCCCATGCTTATTGAAGCAATGGAAAAAGGTTTAATTTCCAAACGCCCCCTTGACCACATCAGCATAGGTATGCATGCCTGTTTTGATGGCACTGTTAACATGCTATGGGCGGGTAAAGATTGGTGTTCCCATGGCAATAAAGAAGAAATTATTGAAGCCGCCACTGAATTTATGATGAATGGGCTTATCGGCAACAAGTAAATTTATGACTATGGGTCATAAACTTTTATGGAACAACTAGCATTGAGATGATTATGAAAAAATCAACCTATCTATCACTGGGACTATTATTTTTAGTCGCTATCTGGATGCTGAGCGGTGTATTGTTCAAACCTTCAAAATCAGAAATGGCTGCAACAAATAGCACAAGCCAAGACATCCCCCATTCATCCCAAAAAATGACAGTTGGTGTGGAAGACATAACGTCAGAAAGCATTGTGCGAGAAATTATGGTTCAAGGCGAACTGGAACCATTAAGAAGGGTTGAAATCAGAGCACAAACCACCTCACGTGTTATAGAACTGCCTGTTGAAAAAGGTGCTACCGTTGCTGAAGGAGCGCTACTGGTGAAATTAGCTGGAGAAGATCGTGCTGCCCAACTGAAAAGTGCTCAGGCGGAAGTAGAAAGCCAGCAACTGGAGGTTGCAGGTGCAAAGAAATTGCTCAAGCGTGGACTGCAATCAAAAAATCAATTAAAAGCCCGCGAATCTTCACTCGCTGTAGCTGAAGCCGCACTGGAAAGAGCTAAACTGGAACTTGAATACATCGCAATCAAAACACCCTTCCAGGGGGTATTAGAAGAACGTTACGTGGAGTTAGGCAGTCATCTTGAAAAAGGTGACCAGGTTGCTCTGGTTGTCGATAAATCTATTGTCAAAGCTGTCGGTTATATTTCCCAACAAAGTGCAGGGAACGTCCGTTTAGGTCAGAAGGTTAATATTCGACTGCTCGATGGTCAGGAAGCCACTGGTACCCTCACCTACTTATCGAGTGTTGGTGATGCACAAACCCACAGCTTTCGAGTTGAAGCAAAAGTCATTAATACAGACGGCATGTTGAATGCAGGGGTCAGTGTGGAACTCAGTATTGCCACAGGTCAGGAATCTGCCCACTTTGTATCACCTGCTGTTCTATCCCTTGATGCCCATGGCGAAATAGGTATTAAAAGTGTTAACGGTGACAGTATTGTTAGCTTCTACCCTATTGAACTATTACAAACAGAAGCTGATGGTATTTGGGTTTCAGGGCTGCCTGACAAAGTACGAATCATTACCCAGGGGCAAGGCTTTGTTAATGAGGGTGAGCCTGTCAAAGAGATGCCAGCTTCTTAATGGCAGCATTATTTATAGAACCTAGAACAGACTATAAGCCACTAATTTTTAAATAAAATATTTTATGAATGCCATTATTGATTTAGCCTTTTCCCGTAGCCGCACAGTCATACTCAGCCTGCTGTTTATCCTTGTGTCTGGCACACTGGCTTATCAAAGCATCCCCAAGGAAGCCGAACCAGATATTACCGTACCTTTTATTTATGTCTCTATGACCCATGAGGGCATATCGCCCGAAGATGCGGAACGCCTTCTGGTTAAGCCCATGGAAAAAGAGCTTCAGTCCATTGAAGGGCTGAAAGAAATGAAAAGCACTGCCAGTGAAGGCCATGCTTCCGTTCAACTAGAATTCAGTGCTGGATTTGATAGCAACCAAGCCCAAGCCGATGTTCGAGAAAAAGTTGATATTGCCAAAATAGAATTACCCGATGACACCGATGACCCTGAAGTAATAGAAATCAATGTTGCTTTATTTCCGGTGCTCACCATTTCCCTTTCAGGACCAGTGCCCGAGCGCAGCTTGGTCGCCATTGCTCGCAGATTACAGGACAGAATTGAGGCCCTTCCCGGTGTTTTGGAAGCTGACATTGGCGGTGATCGAGAAGCTTTACTTGAAGTGATCGTTGATCCCGCCGTGATGGAAACTTATCAAGTTGAATACGAAGAGCTTTTCTCCTTTGTCAGCAATAACAATCTTCTGGTCGCTGCAGGTGCAATGGACACAGGTGCTGGCCGCCTAGTACTTAAAGTGCCCGGGGTCATAGAGAACCTAGATGACATATTGGTTATGCCGGTAAAAGTCGATGGCAGTCGAGTGGTGACCTTTGGTCAGGTAGCCAGCATACGCCGCAGTTTTAAAGATCCAGAAAGCTTTGCCAGAGTAGCCGGGCAATCTGCCGTTACACTTGAGGTAAAGAAACGGGTTGGCGCAAATATTATCGATACCATTAGTCAGGTAAGGCAATTGGTTGAAACTGAACGACAAGTTTGGCCAGAAGCCGTTGAAATCGCCTATATGCAAGATAAATCAGACCAAATACGAGACATGCTAAGCGATCTGCAAAACAACATCCTATCGGCCATTATCCTCGTCATGATAATCATAATTGCTGCACTGGGGCCACGTTCTGCGTTGCTTGTGGGTTTGGCTATCCCCGGTTCTTTTCTAGCAGCTATTCTTGTACTCAATACCCTCGGGTATACCCTAAATATCGTCGTGCTTTTCAGCCTGATACTGGTTGTGGGTATGCTGGTAGATGGCGCTATCGTGATTGTCGAACTTGCCGACAGGCGTATGCATGAAGGCCAAAAGCCCATACAAGCCTATGCATCTGCTGCCAAACGCATGTCGTGGCCAATTACCGCTTCAACACTGACCACCCTCGCGGTCTTTATGCCTCTGCTTTTCTGGCCAGGCATGGTGGGCGAATTTATGAAATACCTCCCCATCACTGTCATTATTGCCCTAACAGCATCACTTTCCATGGCATTGGTTTTTATTCCTGTACTGGGAGGCGGTATTACAAGCCATCGAGATGCTTTTGAAGCAATCACAGATGGCCCTATTACACAAAAATATCTTCAACTGTTAGGCACGCTATTAAAAAATCCAGGCAAAACATTGCTTGTAGCCCTTGTCATTATGGTCAGTGTTTATGTTGTTTATGGAAAATTTGGTAAAGGTGTCGAATTTTTCCCCGATGTTGAACCAGAGTTTGCTCTGATACAGGTTCACGCCAGGGGTGATCTTTCCGTTTATGAAAAAGATGCCCTGGTCAGGCAGGTAGAAACACGGGTACAACATATGGATGAATTGCAGTCCGTCTATGTACGCTCGTTTAATAGTGATAATGGCGAAAATACTGCGGAAGATGTTGTCGGAATCATCCAGCTGGAATTTATCGACTGGGATCTACGGCGACCCGCCTCTGAAATACTTGAAGAAATGCGCCAGCTTACAGAAGATATTCCGGGCATCCAATTGGAATTCCGTAAGGCTGAAAATGGTCCCGCGGAAGGAAAGCCTATCCAGCTCGAATTCAGTAGCCGCGACTTTTCCAGAGTGCCAGACATGGTAGCGAAAGTCCGCAATATCATGAATGAGCAAGGTGGTTATGTCGATGTAGAAGACGACAGACCACTACCGGGTGTGGAATGGCGTATTGAGGTAAACCGTGAGCTTGCTGCACGCTATGGAGCCGATATTGCAACTCTGGGCAATGCTATTCAAATGATCACAAATGGCATCAAAGTGACAGATTACCGCCCCGATGACAATGATGATGAAGTGGATGTCAGGGTTAGGTTCCCAACCAGCGAGCGTCATTTAAGCCAGCTGGACCAGCTCCGTATTGCCACTCCTGTCGGCATGATCCCCATCAGTAACTTTGTCACGATCAACCCTGCACCTAAGAGCGGCACCTTAACCCGTATAAATTCCCACCGAACCATTACGATCAAAGCGGATGTAGCTGAAGGCGTGCTGCCTGACAGTCAGTTAAAGGGCCTATTTTCTGCCCTTAAAAAAGCTGATCTCGATCCACAGGTTTATATTAACTTTAAGGGTGAAGATGAAGATCAACGAGAGGCCATGTCATTCCTTATGGGGGCCTTCTTAACCGCGATCATTCTAATGGCCCTAATACTCGTCACTCAGTTTAATTCTATCTATCAAGCCTTTCTGGTCTTATCTGCCATCGTTTTTTCTACCGCTGGCGTTCTGTTAGGGCTACTGATTACAGCTCAACCTTTTGGCATTGTGATGGTTGGATTAGGCATTATTGCTTTGGCAGGTATTGTGGTGAATAACAACATTGTCCTAATCGATACCTATAACCGTATGCGAAGAAATAACCTTGATGCCATTAGTGCCGCAATGGAAACCGGTAGACGACGACTTCGCCCGGTATTTCTTACCGCCTTTACAACCGTGCTCGGCCTTATGCCAATGGTTCTAGCTATGAATATCGACCTAATCAACCGGGAAATCAGCTTTGGTGCCCCTTCAACCCAATGGTGGACACAGCTAGCAAGTGCTATAGCCGGCGGGCTTTCCTTTGCTACATTGTTAACCCTGGTTCTAACCCCCTGCCTGCTCGTTATGGGTGAACAGCTTCTAGATCATTTCAGTTCATTGAAGCAGCTGTTACTGTCTCTTATGTCGAGAATATTTAATCGAGAAAGCTCAACAAAAGTTTAATACTCAACATTTTTGATTTTCAATACGTTGCACTTCTGTAAACTGACCTTTAATCGAATGACGTTTTAATACTTGCCAGGAATACTTACTTGTCTTTACTCAAAGATCTACCACTGCACAAACAACTCCTAAAAGCCTTGGAAAAATTAAGCTTTAACGAAGCAACCACCGTTCAAGAAAAGGCCATTCCCTCCGCCCTATCAGGCAAAGATCTGATGGTTTCAGCACAAACAGGCAGCGGAAAAACTGCAGCGTTCATCTTACCTATTTTAGAACGCATGCTTGCACAAGAGGCGCCAAATAGCGGAACTCGTGCCCTTATACTGCTACCTACCCGAGAACTGGCACTACAAACCAAAAAGCACTTTGAACAACTTGCAACGTTCACTTATATAAAATGTGGGCTCATTATTGGCGGCGAGGCCTTTAAGCACCAAGTAGCGACCTTAAGAAAAAATCCAGAAGTCTTGATTGCCACACCAGGCAGATTGGTTGAACACATTGAGCGAGGCACTCTCGACTTCAGTGATCTTGAAATACTGGTGCTTGATGAAGCTGATCGTATGCTTGATATGGGCTTTGCCATTGATATGCACACCATTGGAGAAAGTTGTAACAAACAGCGACAGAATTTACTGTTTTCCGCTACATTAAGTCAAAAAGGAAAAGGGCAACACAAAGAACTAGGACGTATAAAAGCAACATTTAAAGATCCTGAATTTATTGAAGTCGACTCACACCGACAACAACACCGTCAGATCACACAACAACTGATCCTTGCTGACGATAAAAAACACAAAGAAGCACTAGTATCTGCACTGCTTGAGGAAGAGCAACCAGGCAAAGTGTTTATTTTTTGCAAAACCCGTCAACAGTGTGAACAGTTAAGTAACGTTTTACGCTACAAAAAATTAAAAGCCAACTGCATTCATGGGGAAATCCCACAGAGTGAACGCAAACAAATCATGAACCAGTTTCGTCAAGGCACAGTCAATGTTCTGGTTGCTACAGATTTAGCTGCCCGCGGTCTGGATATCCATGATGTTGATTTAGTGATCAATTTTAGTATCGCCCAATCTGGAGATGATCATGTACACCGCGTTGGGCGTACCGGGCGTGCGGGCAAAGAGGGTAAAGCAGTGACACTCATTGATTCCAATGAATGGAATCAAATGTCCAGCATCGAACGTTATTTAAAAATTCGTTTTGAACACAGAACGCTAAAAGGGTTAAAGGCTAAATATACTGGCCCAAAAGTTGTCAAAAAATCGGGCAAGGCCGCTGGGTCTAAAAAGAAAAAAAATAACCAAAGCACTGCAAAAACAAAAAAAACCAAACACATTCAACCTAAAGCAAAAAAAACAAGGACCTCAAACATAAACAAGACTCAAACAGGCTCTGGTGATGGCTTTGATGTTCTGCGCAAAAAATAAACGGTGGCAATTACTAATATAGAGTCTATAACTCTCAGTTTTTACCCAGCCCCGATTTCCTTAATCAATTGGTCTGCAAGAGCAATTAGGCTCTCTTGCTCCTGAATAAAAGGGTCGAGCATTGAGGATGATACATCTTGTTTACCAAGTTCGTCTAACAGGTCTTTGCGTTTAGTTAGCACCACAAGGCGGTCTTTAATAAGGGCATTCTGTTCTAAAAGCTTATCCAGCTTAGGGCTCTCTTTACTTCTTGCTCGTTGAGCTTTCTGGCGTTGCGTGAAAAATTTCCCACACTGCTCGCATACAAAATCCCCAGTCTTTGAACCAAACAGGTATTTATCTGTAAAAGATCGGTGATCGCAGGGTTTATCACCCCAACTTTCTTGTAATGCTTTTGCTTCTTCGTAGTTCATGAATTTTCCTTTGGTACTGGAATCTCTGTCAATTAGCATAATAGCTTAGTCAGCCAAGCTGCTCTATACATTTGGCCACCATACTATTAAAGAACTTTTGAATATTAAAGGGGATAGTAGAAAAAATAATTCGATGTTTTTTAGACTGTAAATGACATTTTTTGAAGAGGATGTAACACTTTTTTAGAGAGCGTCACACTGATTCCACATATTTAAAGGTAAAGCTAAAACTGACTATTTCAGAGACCCCGAAATAGTCAGCTTCACATTTACTAGGAACGTCTATTTATTAGACACACCTAGTTATTATGAACGAAGAGCACCAAGTATTTTATCAACACTCTCTTTCGCATCACCAAACAACATACGGGTATTCTCTTTAAAGAAGAGAGGGTTTTCCACACCGGCATAACCAGAAGCCATACCGCGTTTAAACACCACAACTTGACCCGATTTCCAAACTTCCAATACAGGCATTCCGGCAATAGGACTATTTGGGTCATCCATTGCAGCCGGATTAACCGTATCATTAGCTCCAATCACCAGAACCACATCTGTTTCTGGGAAGTCATCATTGATTTCATCCATTTCAAGCACCACGTCATAAGGTACTTTAGCTTCAGCCAATAATACGTTCATATGGCCTGGCAGGCGCCCTGCTACAGGGTGTATACCAAAACGGACGGTAGTACCTTTATCACGTAGAAGTTTTGTGATCTCACCAACAGCATTCTGAGCTTGAGCCACTGCCATACCATATCCAGGCACAATAATGACCGAACTGGCATTTTTCAACTCTTCACACACTTCATCAACACTATATTCCTGAACTGTTTGATCGCCATCTACAACAGCGCTGCTACTTGTAGTTTGACCAAATCCACCCAAGATCACACTGATAAATGAACGGTTCATGGCCCGACACATGATGTAACTCAAAATGGCACCACTACTACCTACCAATGCACCCGTTACAATCAACAAGTCATTGCCCAACATGAAACCAATAGAAGCCGCAGCCCAACCAGAATAGCTATTGAGCATGGACACAACGACAGGCATGTCCGCACCACCAATCGCCAGAATCAGGTGAATACCCAATACTGAAGCAACCGCGGTCATGATGATCAAGGGCAACATACCTTCAGCAGTGCTGTCTGCACCCAAGAACCATGCACCCAAGAGCACTGAAACACCCAAAGCAGCTAGGTTCATGATATGACGACCGGGAAGCGTTAATGCTGCACTGGGAATACGAGCATCCAGCTTGCCGCAAGCAATAAGCGAACCGGTAAAAGTGATAGCACCAATAAAGATACCTAGGTATACCTCAACCAGCTTAATCGTATGCTCTGCACCATGGGTTATCACCAACGGATCTAAATAACCCGCAAAGCCCACAAATACAGCAGCCAAACCAACAAAGCTATGCAGCAATGCCACCAACTGGGGCATTTGTGTCATTTCTACTTTATTGGCAAGGAACATACCCGCAGCGGCACCAATAAGTATCGCAATAACGAGAGAGGCAATGCCACCAGCACCCATGCTAACACTAGCAATGGTGGCACCTACGGCAATAATAATTCCGGCTATTCCGAAGAAGTTACCGCGCCGTGCTGATTCTTGATGACTCAACCCACCCAGGCTGAGAATGAATAAAACGCTGGCCACAACATAGGCCACACTGACAAATCCTGTACTCATGATCTGGTCTCCTATTTGCGGAACATTTTGAGCATACGATGGGTCACTCTAAACCCACCTGCTATGTTAATCGTCGCAATCAGTACCGCTATGAAGGATATAATCCCAACAGCAGCACCCCCAGCCTGCACTAGATGCAAAATAGCCCCTATGACAATGATGCCACTAATGGCATTGGTCACACTCATAAGTGGGGTATGAAGAGATGCAGTAACATTCCAAACCACTTGCCAGCCAATGAAACAAGCCAGCACAAACACAGTAAAGTGACTCAGGAAACTCTCTGGGGCGTAACCGCCAATACCCAACAGGGCAAGTACAGTAACGGCCAGCAATGAACCTTTACCCAACCACTTTTTAAATAAAGATGGCTCTTCAGAAACTTCTCCTACTGGTACGGGTTCTTCTGTGCCCGGTTTAGGTGGAGCTGCCGCTGACACTTCAACCTTGGGTGGTGGCCAGGTAATTTCACTGTCTTTCACAACGGTGACACCGCGAACAACGGTATCTTCCATATCCACTTGAGGTTGACCATCCTTTTCAGGCGTCAGATCTGATAAAAGATGTACCAAGTTACTGGCATAGAGATCACTAGAGACTTTAGCCATACGGCTTGGTAAATCGGTATAACCAATTAGGGTAACATCATGATCCACCACTACCTCACCGGGTACAGTAAGTTCGCAGTTACCGCCTCGTTCAGAGGCTAAATCAACAATGACACTGCCTGGCTTCATGGACTGAACCATTGCAGCAGTGATGAGCTTAGGTGCTGGTCTACCCGGGATCAGTGCCGTAGTAATGATGATATCCACTTCCTTGGCCTGTTCTGCAAACAGTGCCATTTCCGCAGCAATAAACTCATCACTCATTTGTTTGGCATAACCGCCACCGCCACCACCATCTTCTTCATCCCCAAAGTCCAGCTCTAGGAATTCGGCCCCCATACTCTCTACCTGTTCTTTTACTTCCAGGCGAGTATCAAAGGCTCTCACAATAGCACCCATGCTATTGGCTGTGCCGACAGAAGCCAGTCCAGCTACACCAGCACCAATAATCATTACCTTGGCTGGAGGTACTTTACCTGCTGCCGTCACCTGACCAGTAAAGAACCGTCCAAAATGGTTTGCAGCTTCAACAACAGCTCGGTAACCCGCTATGTTTGCCATGGCGCTTAGTGCATCCATCTTCTGTGCCCGGCTGATACGGGGAAGACTGTCAATGGCAAAAACTGTCGCTTTCTTAGCAGACAATTGATCAAGCAACTCTGGGTTTTGTGCAGGCCAGATATAACTAACGATCAAGGCACCCTCTTTCATTAAATCGACTTCATGTCGACCCAGGTCAGGGTGCATCATTGGAGCCCGAACTTTTAGAATAAAATCTGATTGCTCCCAAAGGGAAGGGGCATCAACTGAAATAGCTGCACCAGCCGCCATATAGGCATCATCATCGTAATGCGCTGGATCACCAGCACCCGATTGAATAACAACTTCATAACCAAGTTTAATTAACTTTTCGACTGAAGCCGGGGTCGCTGCAACCCTCCGTTCATCCGGAAAAACTTCTTTAGGTATACCTAACTTCATCATCAGCACTTTCTCCCCCCCGAGCTTTCACAAACCCGGCTCTATGGTTAAGCAAATAGGCGTGCAAAAAAAGAGCATGCCCAACCGAGACTACTTATTTTTTTAATTTCTGTGTAATACCGAACTCTCCGACATTCAAAAGCTATCTATTGGTACACCTAGCTAATGAGTCACTAGAACCCAAAGAACACCAGAGTAATTATCCACGTAGGTAAATTACATGAATTGTTTTTACAATGGAACCGGAAATAGCTTGATGGACAAATTTTAGGAAGTGAAAACAGCTGATATTTTATTAAGATCGAACATATTTTGACTACAACTCATTTTGGGCAATTAGATAGAGTGTTATGTCATATTTAAAGTTTAAATTAATCCCACAGTTATGAACTTTCTCTATATCCTTCAAATGATTTTTTACTCAAGGCTGTCCGAGAACCCCAACATTTTCGCATCATTTACAAATTTAATGGCTGGCTCATAACCTGCATTGGCTGATTTCATATACCATGCTTTTCCAACTTCTTCATTTTTCTCTACGCCAAGCCCATTAAAATACAATCCACCCAAACCATACATGGCTGCTGAATAACCTCTTTTAGCCGCCTGTTCATACCATTTTGCTGCTTTTGTATAGTCTTGAGTAACAATATGCCCTGCTTGATAGAACAAACCCAGATCAAACATTGCCCGGAGATGCCCTAATTCAGATGCTTTTTGGTAGAACTCAATCGCTTTATGGACATCTTTTTCAGTACCCCATCCCTCTTTATAAAGTATGGCAATACCATATTGAGCTTGAGGATTACCTTCCTCTGCCAGTGGCAATAGCATTTTATAGCCTTTCTCAGGGTTACCGCCTCTGATGATGTCATAGGCTTCTTCAACGATACCGCCATAAGATATTGATGAAAAAGCAATCAATATAATGGCCAAATAAAAATTAGGTGTTAGGTAATGATGTAAAAACTTCATTGATGCTCCTTTATTACTTATCTTTCAACTTACATCTATGGAGATAACAAAAGTATTTCAACCACAAAAAACACTTTTTTAACTATACGATGTTTTTCTAATTTTAGTTTTCCAATGCTTAATATATTTCCGCTTAAGTACTTTTTTCACTGTATACCCTTTGACATTGATTACACTGATATTCTGGCATTTTACATTGCAATGTGAAATTTTCAGTTAGCTTAGAAGAAGAACAAATTGGACATTGAGCTTGAACAAAATAATTAACAAGTTTGGTTAAAACCCAACCAACACCCAAAGCGAACAACAAACTTACAAAAATACTGATTAATATGCCTACATACACAGGCAGTCTTATCATCATAAAAATAGCTAAAGCACCAGTGAGCATATAGGCAAACAATACAAAGATCATTTTCCTTCGCTGCAATGATATTAACTGTTCGAACTTCAAGACCATTACGAACTTAACTCTGTTTCTAGCTTTCAACTAATCTGACTACCGATAAAGTCAAAAGTGCCATATCTGCCTATCAGCTTCCCTATAGGTAGCTGATAAGCACGGCCAACAAAAATCCTGGCAACTGAGGAGTGGCATTCTAGTGAAATATAACCGAACACATTAGCCGAATATGTACGCCTTAGAACAAATAATTAATCAACGTAAGCTTTGATTAATAGCATCTAACGACTTACTTCCTGGACAAAGTGCTGTTTCATCCAAATCACGTAAAGGTTTCTCAACGGTACCTACTATTTCATGAAGATCTTCGCAATCAGGATCAAGGTATAGTAGCCCAGTAAGAATTTCTCCTTTCTCTTTACATTTATGAATTGCTTGAATTGCACTTAGGCGATTATGAAGATCAAGATCTTCATCTTTTTTGTAGAGGTGAATGACGGAGCCATCATGTAGTGTCACTTCCTGGGTATATCCTGGTTCATAATCAGCCATGATCTCCTGCTTCACAGGAATGAAATCTGTTTTGCCCGTAGCCTCAATATGATCTCTTACAAACTCATAACTCTTCGTAGAGGTTGCCGTGTTGTTAAACGTCACACAGGGAGAAACCACATCAATCAAAGCAAAACCTGAATGACTAATCGCCGCTTTAATCAAAGGTATTAACTGATCTTTATCACCAGAAAAGCTACGTGCAACAAAGGTAGCACCCAACTCCAAAGCCAGAGTACAAAGATCAATGGGTTCAAATGGATTAGGTGTTCCTTTTTTACCGGCAGAACCAATATCCGATGTTGCAGAGTCCTGCCCTTTCGTTAGGCCATAACAACCATTATTCTCTACCAAATACAGCATATTCAGGTTGCGACGAACCACATGGGCAAACTGCCCCATACCAATGGATGCTGAATCACCATCGCCTGAAACACCAATATAAGTGAGATCACGATTGGCTAAGTTTGCTCCAGTAGCAACTGAGGGCATCCGACCATGAACCGAGTTAAAACCATGGGAATTGCCCAAAAAATAGGTCGGTGTTTTTGAAGAGCAGCCTATACCCGATATTTTAGCTACGTTGTGGGGCTCTATCGATAGTTCAAAACAAGCCTGGATAATCGCAGCACTAATAGAATCATGACCGCAACCGGCACAAAGCGTCGAAATAGCACCCTCATAGTGCTTTCGGGTGTAACCCAGTTCATTTGTCGGGAGTTCAGGGTGACGAAATTCCGGACGATGGTAAGTCATACCTTCATCTCCTTAGATAGGGAAATTACTTTTCCCGTATTTTTATTATTTCCATCACTACTTAGGACAGCATCTACAATCCAACGGGCAGTCACAGGAAGCCCGTCATAACATAACAATGGTTTTAGTTTTTGTGGGCTAATCTCGCATTCGTTGATCAACATAGTACGAAGTTGGCCATCCCTATTCTGCTCTACAATAAACACACGATCATGCTGTGCGATGAACTCTTCAACACCTGAATTAAAGGGAAAGCCCCTCACCCTCAAAGCATCTACAGCCATTCCCTTGTCACTTAAAATATCAAGCGCCTCTTCTGCCGAGGCAGTAGTCGTACCAAAATAAATCATTCCATCTTTAGTCGCTTTAGAGGCAGGGCGTATCACTGGCTTGGGAACATACTCTTTGGCCGTTTCCCATTTCACCAGCAACCGTTTCATATTGATGACATATTCTTCACTGCTTTCTGTGTATTTAGCGTATTCGTCCCGTGAAGAGCCACGGGTAAAAAATGATCCCTTCGTGGGGTGAGTCCCAGGGTAAGTCCGATAACAAATACCGTCACCATCAATATCAAGATAACGGCCATAACGTTCAGCCATCTCTTCTAATTCCTGTTCTGAGAAAACCTTTCCGCGATCATAGGTAACCGAGTCATCCCAATCCAAAGGCTCAGAGAAGTGCTCATTCATACCCAAATCCAGGTCACTCATCACAATAACTGGTGTTTGCAGTCTATCTGCAAGGTCAAAACTTGCCGCACCCATCTCAAAACATTCTTTAGGTGTAGAGGGAAACATCAATACTTGTTTGGTATCACCATGTGAAGCGTAAGCCGCCAACAGTAAGTCTGACTGCTGGGATCGGGTTGGCATACCCGTGGATGGCCCAGCACGCTGAATATCAAATAAAACCGTAGGCACTTCGGCAAAATAGGCCAACCCCAAAAACTCATTCATTAATGAGACACCTGGACCTGATGTTGCAGTAAATGATCTAGCACCATTCCATGATGCACCGACAACCATGCCTATTGCTGATAACTCATCCTCAGCTTGAACAATGGCGTAATTACACTTGCCTGAACCAGGATCTATTCGCAGTCGCTTGGCATATTTTTCAAACTGCTCTACAACTGATGTAGATGGTGTAATTGGGTACCAGGCAGCAACGGAAGCACCCCCATAAATAGCACCAAGCCCTAACGCAGCATTGCCTTCCATAAGAATATGGTCATCAACCATATCCCGGCGTTCTACGCGGATACCTAAAGGGCAAGCAAAATTTTCTTGAGCATACTGAAAACCCAATTCAAGGGCATGAATATTAGGGGCAATCAGCTTTTCTTTTCCCTTAAATTGGTCATGCACTAAACCTTTCAGTACATCAAATTCGATATCAAGTAGCGCAGACAATGCACCAATATAAATGACATTTTTAAATAATTGACGTTGGCGTGGGTCAGTATATTCACGACGAGAAATGTCGGTTAGGGGGATACCCAGAGTGTTAATGTCATCCCGATGTAAACGTATATCTAAAGGCTTGGTGTTGTCGTAAACAAAGTAGCCGCCCGGATCTACCACTTTTATATCCTGAGCAATACTTTGAGGATTTACAGCAACCATGATATCAATGCCGCCCCGCCGGCCTACATAGCCCTTATCATTGACTCGGACTTCATACCAAGTGGGTAAACCTTGAATATTGGAAGGAAACACATTTTTGGGGCTGACCGGAATGCCCATTCGGAAAATAGTTTTAGCAAACAAATTATTTGCACTGGCAGATCCGGTACCATTGGTATTGGCAAAGCGTATAACGAAATCGTTGACCGACTTTATTTGCTGCATATTTAGTTACCAAGCTTTTTTATTTGCCTGACTTTTTATTTGCCAAGATTTTATTTATTATTTTTTACTATAAATACGTAACAGCCCTTCTGCTCTTAAGCCTTTTATTCTAAAGGCATGTATTTAAGACAGCGGCGCTGCTTTTGTAACCTCATAATAAAATTGCTGCATATCCCAGGCTGCCGTTGGGCAGCGTTCAGCACAGAGCCCACAGTGCAAACAAACATCCTCATCTTTCACCATAACTCGGCCAGTATTTAGGTCACCTGACACATAAAGGTCTTGTGTCTGGTTGTTAGCCTTAACCCTCAGTTGCTGACGTAACTCTGGCTCTTCACTATTACCAATAAAGTTAATGCAATCCATTGGACATATGTCGACACAAGCATCACATTCAATACATTTGTTATCGGTAAAAACCGTTTGAACATCACAATTTAGGCAGCGTTCAGCTTCAACGAAAGCTGTTTTCACATCAAAACCCAGTTCAACTTCCAGCTTACGATTTTGAAGCGCACTCGTAAGTTCTACTAACGGAACGACTTTCCTAAGATCTGTAGTCACATCATTATCGTAACTCCACTCATGGATACCCATTTTTTGGCTAATCAAACTACTACCGGGCTCAAGCCTTTCATTGACGTTCTTCCCTTCGCAGAACAAATCAATGGACACCGCAGCCTGATGCCCATGAGCAACGGCCGTAATAATATTTTCAGGACCAAAAGCAGAATCCCCACCAAAAAATACTTTGTCACAGGACGACTGAAAAGTTTCTGGATTCAGTATTGGCATTCCCCATTCGTCGAATTCAAGCCCTGCATCCTCTTCAATCCATGGGAATGCATTTTCTTGGCCAATGGCGACTAAAACTTCATCGCAGGGATATAAAACTGGCTCATCACCAGTAGGGATCAAAGAACGCTTTCCATCATCGTCATAGACTGCGCTGACTTTTTCAAAGCGCATGCCGACTAGCTTTCCGCCCTCACAAACAAACTCCAAAGGCACATGGTTTTCTACAATAGGAATACCTTCATGAATAGCATCTTCTTTTTCCCAAGCTGATGCTTTCATTTCTTCAAAAGGACTACGAACAATCACTTTAACGTCTTCACCACCCAATCGACGTGCGGTACGGCAACAATCCATTGCTGTGTTACCACCACCTAAAACAATGACCCGCTTTCCTACTTTATTAATATGCTCAAAGGCGACATTGGCTAACCAATCAATACCGATATGTATTGATTTATCACCCTCCTGGCGACCATCTAATTTGGGTAGGTCCCGCCCTCTTGGTGCTCCTGACCCAACAAAGACCGCATCGTAATCCTGATTTAGTAATGCTTTTAAACTATCAACATAGTGATTGAAATGAGTCACCATCCCCATATTCAGGATGTAACCAATCTCCTCATCCAATACAGTTTCTGGCAATCTAAATGAAGGAATCTGGCTGCGCATAAACCCGCCCGCTTTAGCCTGCTCATCGTAGATATGCAATTCATATCCCAATGGCGCTAAATCTCGAGCTACGGTTAACGAAGCCGGCCCAGCTCCGACTAAGGCAACTTTTCGCCCATTCTTGCTCGACGGTGCACTAGGTAACCGATCCTGAATATTATCTTTAAAGTCAGCTGCTACTCGCTTCAAACGGCAGATAGCAACAGGTTCTGATTCAACCCTTCCTCTTCTGCAGGCTGGCTCACAAGGTCGATCACAGGTGCGACCAAGAACGCCTGGAAATACATTAGATTCCCAGTTAATCATGTAAGCATCTGTGTATCGCTCTTGAGCGATCAGGCGAATATATTCAGGAACTGGTGTATGCGCAGGACAGGCATACTGACAATCCACAACTTTGTGAAAGTATTCTTGATCTTTGATATCTGTAGGCTTCAAACGAAATCCTCATGTCACATAGAATCAATTTAGTCAACCATACTGATAGTTTTCTTAGGCTGCAACAATGACGAATCATATTTTTATATTTTTTACACATCACATGAGAAAAACTATCAACAAACAGCTCATAATGCATAAAAAATTTATGCATGGCTGACCTCTGATAAAGACAGGATCCTCTTAACTTAAAAAAGTTGTTCCATAAAAGGGGAGGAGTTTATGGCTATATTTTTCGTAGAATACCTTCAGAAAAATCTGTCAAACTACCTTTTATTAAATAACTTTGGCTTTTGCAAAAACAGTAATACCCACACCATAGGCAACAGCACTTAAATCACCTACAGCGAGCAAGCCCTTTAAGCCATGAAAAGGCTTGAAAGCAATTTCGGCAGCTCCAGGGTGCAAATAAACTGATCCAGCTGCCATCAGACTAACACCAACACCTAGAAATCTATTAGCGTGTTTTTCACTAATAATATTATGTCTCAACAGATAATAGGCAAAAAATAAAATACAGGTTGCAAGAAGACCACTTCTCATTACTACGGATTGAGATAAGTTAGCATAATTCACTCCGCCTTCCATTTTTGAGGCGTTATAAACCAAATTGAAAAAACAGGCATTAGCAAAAATAATAGCGAGTATTTTAAATACTGTAATGCTGTCCCAGCGCTCCAGAATATAAAAAAATACGCCAGCTAAAAGTAATAATAGGTGGAAATAGCTTATACGCCCATAACCCCAAAACTGATGCGACAACATAATTAAGGATATGACAATCATGCAAAAGCTAACCATCATCATCCCTATATTTCTCAATTCTTTAATGTTTAAAGTTGGACTCAAGAAAAAAAGTAGCACTGCTATAACGGCCACAAAGCTACTGAATGAAAGGTATCCGTAGTAAGTACCGGGAACTTTTTCATTGAAAATGATTTGATAGGTGAAAACAGCCAATGCAATCGCTAAAAGCCCAAGAAGCATCCAAACTGCAGGAAGCGTATCCTTGTTAATGATTGACAGCACAATAACCGAAATAGCTGCACCCCAAACAATCATATCCATCATAACCAATTACCTCCCTGTTAAGCCCGACTTTACAACCAAGGCTATAAGCTCATAAAAGACCACAACAATGACAAAAAAGCAGTCAAAAGAAACGCATCTCAAGATGAAAAATTAGATACCCTCCAGCGGCCTGAAAGCCTGAGCCACCACTCAATAAAAACCGCAACTAAAATTGCACCGTATTCAATGATGTAGACCCACAAAGGTAACTCAAATGGTTGGTACTCCATGGAGTTAAAATTGATACCAATGGCATAGGACAGCAGCACAACAACAGAAAAAGTCCAACTCCACAGCGCCGGATAAAACACCGCAAATGGTAACAACCACAATAAGTACCAGGCATTAACAACGGGGGCTACCAGGAAAAACAAGCCAAAAATAATATCACCACGGGGCAATATCCAAACTGGCTTTCTAACAAACTTAATCCAAAGCAACATATAAACCGCTATAAAAGCTACACCCAATATAAGCTTTGTTGTTAATGGTTCTAACCATTGTGATATGAGCCCATAGGCAGAACTATTAAATTGCCACTCTTGTGCAAAAACCAACAACCCCGCCAAGTCTGATGAACCGCTATAAAGAAAAGGGCCATACAACAGTAATAACACCATGACAAACAAACCCCAATAACGAATGGGTATCCCCCACAGCAAAAAAGGCACCAACAGCAACGCAAATATTTTAGTGCTAACACTTAACGCGAGCAGTACTGCAACCCCAAAAAAATACTGAGCATGCCGACAATACAACGCGGCTATTAGTAACATCACCCCAAGGCCATCAGGGTGGGCTGTAAATGCTATTTCCTTAATCACCAACGGTGACCATGCGTACAACAACACCCACCTATTACTGGCCAATCCATCTCTTACGAACCATAACAATAAGATCACCAGAGCCATATCAATGCCAGCATAAATAAATTGAAGAGCCCAGACCTCCCCTGGTGCTATCAGGTGACCAAGTATAAAGCTATATTGTGCAACTGGCCCGTAGATTGTTGGCACATTTGGATAATTAATACGGGCCAGGATTTGCCGAAATTGATCAGAGATGCTGCTGTCACTAAAAAATTGCGAAGGTGCTATACCATAGGGTGACCCAGTTTCGTAAAAGCGGTATCCATCCCATAAATACCGAAAAAAATCATCTTCCCAGAGAGGCTCTCCCAGAAAGCCAATCAATCGAAAACACAATGCCCAGAAAATTATCCTAGAGGCTGTTATGCCTTCCTTTCCAGAGAATGCAAAGACTGCCAACGTTGCGCATAAACTTATTCCCAATAATCCATAAAATTCCCACAAATTGAGGAACTCAGGTTGTATCGAAACCCAAGCCAGGAGGCTATATGAAATTGCACAAACTAAAGCTGCACCATCTTGCCACCTCAAAGAATAAACAACTGATAGAGCAGAGTATTTAGGTGGCATATTGATCCAGTTTTTTATTCTGTCATATCGGGTAACAATTGATTGTTTCCCACAAGAACATCATTTGATTATATCTAAAACTCTTCTATCCATTCGGCCAGTAAATATTTATATAAGAACTATTTAACAGGTACAGACTCTATACTGCTCACACTGAAAACATTTTACGAACAGCCTTAAATTAGACGCAGGCACACTAAAATCTAGGAACACTATGATTCTTAACCTGTTATACAAATGCCAACTAAACACACTAGTAGCACTGCTAGTTATTATCGGCCTGAGTGTTTCAGCAAAGGCCTCTGTCAATTTAGCTCCACCTTCATTAGATGATCCCTATTATTTTGGTCAACTGACTTATCACAAAAAGCTGGCCTGTGGCACATGCCCCCTCTCCGAAACAACTTTAGAAGCTGATAAAGCAGAAGCTTTTATTAAATCACTTGAAACCGACAAACAGTTTCTTGAGCTACTGACTGCAAAGGAACGATCTGCTGTAGCCTTTTATGTAAAAGAATTTTTTTCTCCTCGTAAGTGAGCTGTCTATCACCAACACCCAAGTATCAATAACAAACGCTGCTAGTAAAAGAAAATGTTGCAACCGCTTTCTAATCTCACCAAGGACATAATGTGACTCATAAGAACAAACACATTGCCTGTATCATTCCAGCAAGGGATGAAGCGGAGTCCATCGGGCTTGTTATAGAAGGCCTTCAACAGTTAAAGAATTCCGATGATCAAACATTAATCGACAATATTGTTGTTTGCGATAACGGGTCAACGGATGAGACTAGTGCCATAGCTCAATCTTTTGGCGTCAATGTCGTCAAGCAACCACAGCCTGGTTATGGCATTGCTTGCTTAACGGCACTCAATAAAACCAAGGACTCTGACATCATTCTTTTCATTGATGGAGACAATGCCTTTCGAACGGAACAATCCCAGCTATTAATTGACTCTGTTGCCAATGGTGTAGATCTTGCCATTGGCAGCAGAGCCCTTGGACATATAGAAAAAGGGGCACTGACCCCACCTCAACGATTTGGTAATTGGTTAGCCTGCCACTTAATTCGATTCTTTTGGAGCAGAACTGTGAGTGACCTTGGGCCATTTCGTGCAATCTCCCAAGATGCCCTGAAAAAATTAAACATGCGTGATGAAAGCTTTGGCTGGACTATAGAAATGCAAATCAAGGCCATCCAACAGGGAATGATGGTAGTTGAGCACCCGGTAGATACTTACTGTCGCCTGGGTTACTCAAAAATCAGCGGTACCATTAAAGGAACTATAGGTGCAGGTATTGGCATTTTAGGAATGATTGCAAAATTACGTTGGGGGCAACATAAAAAAACGTGGGGAAAAAACCCTATCAACCCCAATCCACCCTATAACTCACCTCGCACCTCATCCAGTGTCTCATTTTCTAATATGCCACCAAGTAAAATCTGCGAAGAAGCTAATGGGTAAAGTCATGACAAAAACCATCAGAAAACCAAACATATGGATTAGCCTCTTACCAGTTATGCCATTACACTTATTGTTGTTTATCACCTTCACTTTTTTTATTTCAACAGCCCAAACCAGTATCGCGGCACCAGCTAATAAGCTCTTAATTTTTTGGGTCACCAGCAACGAAACAAACACAGCAACAATTGACCACACACCTTGGCAGTCAATACTCGATCGTTATCTTATTAATAATCACCCCAGTGGTATCAACCGTTTTGATTACGGAGCAGTGAGTGCAACTGATCGTAAAATATTGCAAGACTACCTAACCAACATGCAACAGCTGGATCCGCGCACTTACAAACGTTCCGAACAAAAAGCTTATTGGATCAACCTCTACAACGCATTAACCGTAGAGTTAATCTTAGAGAGTTACCCTGTGGTTTCTATCACTAAACTGGGAGAGAGCTTTTTTAGCTTTGGCCCCTGGGATGACAAGATTGCAACAATTCAAGCTAAAACCCTCTCACTCAATAATATTGAACACGGTATTTTAAGACCTATATTTAGAGACAACCGTATTCATTACGCTGTTAACTGCGCCAGTATCAGCTGCCCGAATCTGGCAAAAAAAGCCTATACCTCACAGAATACTGACCAACTTCTTGAGCAGGGCGCAAAAGAGTACATAAACCACCCCAGAGGAGTAACCTTCGAAAAAGGTACCCTTAAAGTATCCAGTATTTACCATTGGTATAAAGTCGATTTCGGCAACAAAGACTCAAACTTAATTAACCACCTTATTAAATATGCCAACCCGGAGTTATCTCAAAAACTTCTCCAATATAAAAATGATATTGAGCATGATTATGACTGGGCATTAAACAAGCCTTAGCAGCTTTTATAATTTAAAAAAATATAATTAAATTATTAACTTAAAGAGCCAACAGACATCTTACCTAGTAACTAAAACACCCCTCATTGAATAGGATAATTAATGAAAGCTATCAGTCAACTAACTGCATTTATTATCCTATGTTCATTACAAAGCTGGGCAATCGCCACTGAAGTTAAAACAGAAAACTCAATTATTGATTGGGCTGAACCTAACAGCATCAAAGAACATATGGTGTACAAATTGTCACCGGTCAAAGGTGAACAAACATTCGCTCCCAATGTTGTTCTGTCAGACCCCAACCTTTCAGAAAATTTTTCCCAAATCTACCTAGTACGCTCAGAGAGTTTTGAAGAGGGTGAAGTCTTTACTCTGTTTATCACCGCTTCATATATGGATACAAAGTGGCGTAACTACAACAAAGCAGTGACTTCAAAAGATATTGAGTTAGAGGTTACCACTTTGAACAAAAGGCTAATGGACTGCAGTGATAAAAATATATGCGCAGGTAAAAAGCGCTATGAAGAGCAACTCACTCTCAACATTGATTTCATTGAAATAGTAGATTCAATGGCCACCAACCTCGATTTAACCCTCTCAAATCAGAACTCTGAGGCAGGTGACTTCTTAGAAGGTGACTCCAGAGAAAGCAACTCTATAAAAAATAGCCAAGCCAAAAATAAAAGAGCTGAAATGATCAAAATTCCAGGCAGCTACTTTTTGGCCATCATGCGAACCCTTAAACTAGAGTAACATTTGATTAACTACTATTGACCAAACACCTTCTTCAGTAACGCTGTCGTTTGCTTAACAGGGTCTTTACGAATAGCCGCTTCTTCTTGGGCTAGATAGTAAAAGATTCCGTCCATACCTTTGTTTACAGCATGCTCGGTGAGGTTAGCTTTAATATCAGGCACCAAAGGTATCGTTTTATATTTACTCATAATGGTGTCATAGGCTTGTACTGCGCCGACTTCACTAAGACTATTTTCGATCACAGGGCGCATTTCATCAGCTAATTGCCCACTCATTTTTTCTTTGAAGTAATTAGTCGCTGAGTCATCCGGCCCTTCATAAATTTTCTTGGCATCCTCGATACTCATCTCGCTGATCGCCGTCCAAAATAATTCTTTGGCTTTGGGTGTTGCTGCTTCAGCACCACGGTTAAGCTTGGTTTCCAATTCAGTCAAAGTGGCGCCCATACCTACTGAATCCAGTAATTTTTTGGCCTGCTCGATTTCAGCTGGCAATGGAATATGAATATTCTCATCCAGGTTAAATCCATCCGGCTTACCTAACTGGCTCACAACATTTTGAGTACCCACCTTAAGCGCATCCTTTAGGCCAGCACTAATATCTTCGACACTCAATCCCGACAGGGCTGAAGCTGCACTACCCGCTGTATCAGTATTAGCCGAATCACCACTGAACACATCACCTAGAAGCTCTTTTCCTGTATCCCACCAGCTCCCGGCACTAACAGGTAACTGAACTAGTGACAACGATGCTCCTAACGATAACCCTAATAATCGACCTGTAATAATATGTGTTTTTTTCATTATGAGCCTCCCAGCACATATACGTCATACCAACCAGTTACATAGCTAGTCAGCTCAACTATTGATCAATTTCCCAATTAACATTTACAGTCACATGGTAAGTATTCTCACCACTGGCAACAGGCACTGATTCCGCAGCCATTGCTTTAGCAGAAAAATTGCCCCGAGCCATGGGTACTGGTCTGGGTGAACGGGAATTTTCTGAAATCTCCAAAATGCTACCCAGGTCTACACCCGCACCTTCTGCCAGTGTTTTTTCCTTATCAATGGCATCGGCCATTGCTGCCTTTCTAGCCTGCTTTAAAGCCTCTTTAGGGTTGTCATTCATAAACTGGATGTTACCGCCAGAATTGACACCTAATGTCACTACCTGGTCAAGAACCTCGCCAACTTTTTGCAAGTCACGTATACGAACCGAAAGATTATTACTCACTGTGTAGCCTACAATCTTGGGCGGCTTCTGCTGATGGTTTTTTTCACGAGGAGGATAGTAATAACGGGGCGAGATATTAAAACCAGAGGTCTGTAAATCCTTGTCTGCAATACCTTGCGCTTTCATTGCATCCAGCACTTTAGCCATCGTATTATTATTAGCTGTTAGAGCAGACCGCGCTGTTTTCGCTTCTCGCACAACACCCACACTAACGGCTGCAATATCAGGTGCGACAGAAACTTTACCTTCACCTGTCACACGAATAGTCGAAAGGCGGTCATCATGGTGACCTGAAATGGCCAACGGCGATACGGCCATTAAGGTAGAAAACAAAAAGGTCACAAATGTGAAACGTGAAGACATAAACCTCTCCTTAAAATGTGTGAATGCCCGAAAGCTCGGGTTTGACATTACGTAGTCTAAAGATAACTTTTAATCCGCAGCATAGAAGCGCCTGCTTATTAAGTCTATCTTGGGAATGTAAATTCTATAAACCCACAACCAAACATACTCCAAATTCTGCCATTATCATCACCATAACCTCAAACAAATACCCCGAAATAAAGGGAGAAACCCAATACTTGTGTATACTCACACAAACCAATTAATGAAAAATAAAAATTAATTAAAATATAATATTTATCAGTATATTATATATTATTTCTAATAAATCACTTTAATTCTGGATAATTAAAAACAACACCTGAGAAGATGCTATGAACTTTGCCGATTTCGGCCTTTCTCCAGAGACTCTAGAGACCTTAAGCCAACAAGGTTATGAAGCCCCAACACCTATACAAATCAAAGCAATTCCTCAGGTATTGCAGGGTAATGATGTTATGGCTGCCGCTCAAACAGGAACAGGAAAAACTGCTGGTTTCATCCTGCCCATTGTTGAGAAGCTATCTCAAGGGGTACCAGCTAAATCAAATCAAGCACGAAGTCTGGTGTTAGTGCCAACACGAGAGTTAGCCTCTCAAGTGGCCGATTACGCTAAAATCTATAGCCATAATTTAGGCCTACGCACTACAGTCGTTTTTGGTGGCGTTAAAATAAATCCGCAGATGATGAAGCTGCGAAAAGGCGTAGATATTTTAGTCGCCACTCCCGGACGACTACTTGACCTCTACCAGCAAAACGCCGTGAAGTTTGAACAATTAGAGGTTCTGGTATTAGACGAAGCTGACCGTATGCTGGACATGGGGTTTATCAACGACATCAGTAAAATCTTGGCATTTCTTCCCCAAAAGCGCCAAAACTTAATGTTCTCTGCCACCTTTTCAAATGAGATCCGCAAACTATCCAAAGTACTGTTCAATAACCCTGTAGAAATTTCAGTTAACCCACAAAACACAACCGCTACTACCATTAAACAATGGATTTGCCCTGTAGATAAAAAACAGAAGCCACAACTTCTGATAGAGCTGATTCAACAACACCTGTGGGATCATATGCTGGTATTCACTAAAACCAAAAAAGGGGCGAACCGTTTAACAACCTATTTGAAACATAGTGGGCTGAAAGCCGCTGCCATCCATGGGGACAAAAGCCAGGCCATTAGAACCAAAACATTGGCAGACTTTAAAAAAGGGAAAGTAAAGATTTTAGTCGCAACAGATGTCGCCGCACGAGGACTGGATATAGAACAATTACCCCAAGTGATTAACTTTGACCTCCCTACCGTAGCAGAAGATTATGTCCACCGGATTGGCCGCACTGGCCGTGCAGGCTCCACAGGAGAGGCTATATCCCTTGTCAGTGCCGACGAATTTAAAGAGCTCAAAGCAATTGAGCGCCTTATTAAGAAAGTATTGCCTCGCAAGCTGATTGACGGTTTTGAGCCCAATCACAATGTACCCGAATCAAGATTAGACAACCGACCGTTAAAGCCTAAGAAACCGAAAAAGCCAAAAAAACTTAAAGCCAAGCACCCTACACCTGAACCAAAATCTATACCTAAACAGGACAAATTAAAAAATAAATCACAAAACGGACTTAACCTGCAGGCCAGAAAAAGGCCTTCCGAATAATCTCTTAGATTTAACTCTAGCCCTGAACCCAAGATTATTTTTAGATTTCAACTTATTTATCTTTAAACTTATTTACCTTTTAACTTATTTATTTTTAAACAAGTCGCCCAAACCGGCAAACGGCTGGTGGGTTGCAGCACTTTTTTCCGTTTCCGTTGAGGTATTACCAGACTCAGCTTCAGTGTAACGGGAGTGCTCATTGTCATGGCAATAGATACACAACAACTCCCAATTACTACCATCTGAAGGGTTGTTATCGTGGTTATGATCACGATGATGAACGGTTAACTGGGTCAAGTTTTCTCGGGTAAATTCACGAGCACACCGACCACAAACCCATGGGTATAGCTTTAACGCCTTCTCACGATACCCCTTCTCTCGGTCGTCTCTAGCATGACGAGCTTCAGCAACAATCTTGTTTAGCTTATTTGATGTTTGATCTGACGGTGTCATTTAATACTTATCCCTTAAAAGCTACCCCTATAAACCCTGACCTTTAAACCTCAATAGCCAACAGCTCATTAAGATGGTGGTCAACTTGATCAGCATATTTAGGATCCATTCCAAAGAGTCCCAAATGCCCCCAGTGGCTATTAATCACCCTGAATTCACTGTTAGCCACCATCCTTTGATGCTCCTCACAATCTTGAGGAGGAAAAAACATGTCGGCATCAATCGGCATCACAAACATTTTAGCGGTGATTCGACTCAAAGCTGCCTCTAGATCACCCCCAGTAATTCTACTCACATCACCCCGTTGCCACTTCCACGCCAGGCACAATAAGTTATTAGGGTCCATCGGCAGAAAATAACCCTGGGTAAAACCCACATAGAAGTCTTCTAGGGAAGAAAAGCCAAGATCTCGCCATAGCTCTTGCTTAAACATTTCGGTGCTATAACCCATCACAGACCAAAGGTCTGCATGTCGACGCAATCCACGATGCACTGCATGGGGTTCTTTATACCACCCACCTTCCCAGGCAGGATCTGACGTAATTGCTTCGTTCAGTGTTTTTGTGTACAAAAAGTCATGGGGTGTATTTTTAGCTGTTCCCGCTATCGGCGCTGCCCGTTTGACCATTTCCGGATACCGTACAGCCCATTCCCAAGTCTGCTGAGCACCCATAGAACCACCTACCACTAATGCCAGGGAATCAAGCCCAAATTTCTCGGTGAGCAGTTTATGTTGCGCCCGAACATCATCCCCAATTCTTACGTGGGGGAACGCCGCCATTCCGAAAGGTTCTGCTGTATTGTGGGGAGATGTCGATAAGCCATTACCGATCTGGTTGATAATAATTACGAAGTATTTATCTGGATCTATCGCTCTACCCTGACCGACATACACCTGCTCCATAATTTTACTGGTACCGGAATACCAAGTAGTCATGAGTATGGCGTTATCTTTATTTGCGTTTAATTTACCAAAGGTCGTGTAGGCTAATTGGCAGCTTCTAATCGTCCCACCGCTTTCTAACTCAAAGTCACCGAGGTCGAAAAGCTCATAGGGCCCATGATTTTCTTGAGAGTAATAATCGTTTATTAACACCAGCAATTCTCCTCATCTGAGCAAACACGACACGAATAGAGTGCCTATATGGCACTTAATATAGCACTAAGGAAAAATATACTGTATCAGGAAGGGATACTTAACGAAAAGTCATCGCTAAGATAATTTAAGGCTAGGGTAATCCAAGGTAGGGGTCATTCAAAACTAAAGCGACTCTACCCCATAAGGTGTTTCCAATTTCATCCGCCACTGACTTTTCGTCTTATAAACCCAGCCCTGGACTTCAATGGTTTTACCTTGAAGCTGCTCAAACCAAGATTTTGAAAACCGATGCTGATGTTCAGAATAAAGCATGACTGTAAAATTGTTATCTAATTTCAGGTGCCAATGTTTAGCCGTGCGAACGCTCGTCACTCTACCCTGCACACGCTGAAATCCACCTCGTTTTACCAATCTAGCCTGTACAGGAGAAATACCCCGATTACTCCAGATGCCTAACTGCTTATCTTGAGCCTGTTGCTCTGCCTGATCCAAACAACTAGCCAAGGAAAGATTTGGAGGAATCGCCACATGGTAAGCCAAACCCTGTTGCAATAAAGACTGTTCTAGGTTTTCGCCAGCCCCATTGTAAATATGCCCCAACCATCGACCATAATGGTCTTTATTTTCAATATCAGTGAGTAATTGGGTACTTTTTGACTGGGAGATAAAAGCCTGAACAGCCTGCTTAGCCTGAAGAGAAAAAGGCTGATTCGAGCTACCCTTTTTAGCGACTTCCGTAGCATTTACACCAATCAAGCGGACTTTTCGGCCATCAGATAATGTCAGGGTATCGCCATCATGGACGTGAGAAACCGTAACAACTTCGGTTTCAGCAAAGGGACTGCATATAACTTCTGTCTCAGGCAGCTCTGAATTTATGGATAGCTCTGAATGTTCTAGGTCAGACTGCTGCCCTTCACCACAACCAGCAAGAGTGACAATGCCTATTAGGTAAAGAGCCAGACAAAATAGCCTTACCCCACAAACAAAAAACGCGCTCAAGGAACTAACCATGAGCGCGCTTCGGTTGCCAGTGAAGGCAAACATTGTTTGATACTTAGAACTTGATACGTTAGCCGAATTATTTCTTGGCAGAACGACCAGCAAAACGCTTGTTAAAGCGATCAATACGTCCACCAGTATCTGCAACTTTCTGCTTACCGGTATAAAAAGGGTGGCACTGTGAACACACATCAATGTGCATGCCTGTTGCCATAGTGGAACCAACTTCAATCACGTTGCCGCAGCTACAAGTCGCCGTCAACGTACCATAATTTGGGTGAATTTCAGATTTCATGTTCTCTTAGCCTCAATGTCTTGCATACCGCCACCCAATCATCATACTGTTGGGCACCATATGCCGCTCTCAAACGGAGCGCGCATACTACCAGAAAACAGCCTGTATTCAAGGTTTAACGTAAACAGCTAGGCACGGATAGTAAGTAGAACCCATAAAAAAATATGAACAACCCCTCACATGTGAACCGCCCTACTATCTATCGCATTGCTGTACCTTCACCGCTGCGGCGCCTGTTTGATTATTTACCACCAATAAACAATGGAACAAATGATTGTGATATAGCACCCGGAACCCGGGTAACCATCCCATTTGGCCGCCGCAAAGTCGTTGGTATCGTCGTTAGCCGTACTAACAACAGCAACTTTCCACTATCAAAACTTAAGCCCATTGATACAGTACTTGATAGCGCCCCCTTACTACCCCCGCATTTGTTTGAGCTCTATGTTTGGGCCGCACGCTACTATCAACATCCCATCGGCGATGCACTGATCAATTCCCTGCCCTCCCTGCTTCGCAAGGGAGAAGACATACCGGTACAAGAAGAGAAATACTGGCAACTGACAGACCTAGGTAAAGGGCTACCTGAAACGGCACTGAAACGTGCGCCAAAACAACAGCAAATACTGAACCTGCTACAGCAACAAAATACTAAACAAGAAAACGCTACCGAGGATGGTCTGAGTAACGCAGTACTCAAGCGGTTAGATATTTCATCCTCTGCACTGAAACAATTAAACGATAAAGGCCTAATTGAATCATTTACCAAGCCTTTGGAAGAAAAAACAAGCAACCTTGGAGAAAACCTGCTGGCAGAACAGCCGTTAGTACTTCTTTCTGAACAACAACAAGCCCTCGACAACATTGAACTCCATGGCTTTAACCCTTACCTACTCTATGGTGAAACCGGCAGCGGCAAAACCGAGGTATATCTCCAGGCCATCGAAAAAATACTGCGATATGGCAAGCAGGCACTGGTGCTTATTCCTGAAATCAGCCTAACACCGCAAACACTCAAACGTTTTGAACAACGTTTTAATTGCCCCATTGCGCTACTCCACTCAGGGCTGACAGATAGAGAAAGAGCCATCGCCTGGAATGCCGCCCGAACCGGGCAAGCACCTATTGTTCTAGGCACTCGGTCAGCAATATTCATCCCACTAAAAAATCCCGGCCTACTGATTGTCGATGAAGAACACGACAGCTCCTTCAAACAACAGGAAGGCTTCCGATATTCAGCCCGCGACTTGGCTGTGATTCGCACCCAAAAAGAAGCTATTCCGCTGATATTAGGCTCTGCCACACCTTCGCTGGAATCCCTCTACAACTGCGAGCAAAACCGTTACACCAAACTTGTCCTGTCATCCCGTCCAGGTAATGCCGTACAACCGCGCTGGCAACCCGTAGATATCCGTAAAGCCAATCTCTCCAGTGGTTATTCCCGGGAACTAATTGATGCCATAGCGCAGACATTAGCTGCTGGGGATCAAGTCTTAGTTTTTCTAAACCGTAGAGGGTTTGCCCCAACATTGAGCTGCCATGAATGCGGCTGGGTTTCTGATTGCCATCGCTGTGAAGCAAGACTCACTGTCCACCGTAGCCCAAACAGGCTATTGTGCCACCACTGCGAACACATGGAGCCCATACCTACGGCCTGCCCCTTCTGTCATAGCGCACAATTGCAATGTATTGGTCAGGGCACAGAACGCAGTGAAGAAATTCTAGAAGCACTGTTCCCCGACACCCCCATTATTCGGGTAGACAGAGACACCACCCGCCGCAAACAAGCCATGAAAGAAATGGTCGAGAAAGTAAACAGTGGCGACCCCTGTATTCTTATTGGTACCCAACTATTGGCCAAAGGGCACCATTTCCCCAACGTAACGCTTGTCGCGATATTAGATGCAGACGGCGGACTATTTAGCCCAGATTTCCGAGCACCGGAAAAAATGGGCCAGCTGATCACGCAAGTCGCAGGCCGTGCCGGTCGTGGTGATAAACCGGGTACCGTGATCATCCAAAGCCATCATTGTGACCACCCTTTAATCTCTACCCTCACCCACGACAATTACAGTGCATTTTGTCAGGAATTAATCAGAGAACGAGAACTGGCCCAACTGCCACCCTACCGCTATATGGCCCTCATTCGTGCAGAAGCCGTCAATGGTGAAGCCGCTATAGAATTTTTAAAATACTGCCGTCAAAGTGCAGAGCGAATACTTCCGGCAACGAATACTGCTAGCTATCTAGGGCCATTACCGGCACCCATGGAAAGGCGTAGCGGACGTTTTCGCCATCAACTCAGCATCATTTGTAGTGAACGCAAAACATTACAACGCATGCTAACAACCCTTTGCCCGGAACTAGAGCAATCCCAATTAGCCAAACGGGTTCGATGGTCAGTGGATATTGATCCACAAGATATGACCTGAAAAGGCATATAAGTCTATAAACGATTAGAGATATCTAGCGAGCAACGTCACTTCACCCTACAATGACCGCCAACTGACAGATACAACACATTCTTCGACAGGCCCAACAACATCAGATGACCAGGGATTACGCCAAAAAATCTACCAAACGCAGCCCGCAGCGTAGTTCATCGCGAGGCAATGTGAAAAGGCGCCCGAAAAAACATAATCAAAGCCCTCCCGGTTGGCTGTGGTTGTTTGCCGGGGTCCTGATCGGTGTTCTAATCATGTCACTCACCAAACTCTCTGAAGTACCCAGCGACCAAGAGAGTGATATCTCTGAAGATACTTCAACAGAGAACTCCGACAATAGCGGCAACAAGCCCCGCTTTGATTTCTACACACTACTCCGTGAGTCAGAAGTTATTGTTCCCGATACCCCAGATACAGATAACACGGCAACACAATCCGTTAATTCAAATGATACTTTTTTACTTCAAGTGGGCTCCTTTAAAAGCAACAGCGATGCCGATAGCCTGCGAGCACGCCTATTACTCCTTAACTTGAATGCAAAAATTGAAAAAGTCAGTCCAAGAAAAAACGAAACCTGGCACCGGGTTATCGTTGGGCCGTTTAGTGATCGATCAGAACTGGCTAATGCACGAGGTAAGTTGGCCAGTAACGGCATTGATTCGTTGTTATTAAAGAGGAAGGAGTAACCTCTAAATAATTAGGTTTCAACTCAAAGGGCTACGTTCTCTTTAATACGCCCTATAAAAACAACTATTACTAAGGAGTGGTGATAATGGCAATCAAAGTATCTTTTCTAACAATCCTATATTCAGTATGTTTTTTCTAATTTATTCCACCTTTATTACCGTGCTAAAGGCATCACAAACAGATTGCTAGGTTTTCCTATGATCATTAAACTTTTTACAATGGGAATACAGGTAACACTTATTTTGCTAAAACCAAATGGTTGGTTTACTATTTTTGGCTATTTGTGCCTCTTATTTTTATTAACCTTATTATCAGCAATTAACTATAAATTATTGTCGTCAGTATTAAGTGGAGAAACTAATAAGTTACTATCAAGTATTTTTTATTTGTTTATTTCTCCATTTGTGGCAGTTTTTGGGGTAGCCATTATTGCATTACTTGCTGCTATATTTGATGGCGTTATTCCAATAGAACTTATCTTATCAAATCCAAGTCATGAATCTGGTTTCATAGCATTATCGGTTGGTGTAGCCGTGTATATGCTTTCAATTACCATAGTCCCATTAGTTATTATAGTTCGCAAAATATCAACTGAACTATAAAAGGCAATAAAACCTAACAAGAGCTTTAAATGGAGAAATATAAGTAAGATAGCTACGATATAAGAATAAAAGGTTCGATGACACTTTAAATAAATTATCATTTGTATTTACCCACTTTTTTCTTTTAAAGCCCCAGGCCTTGCGGAGACTAAACAATGGAATTACGTCTAACCCCAGCTGTTACACTTTTCTGCTCCTTTCTTTTGTTTATCTCAACAGTATTAATGATGTCATCGGCCCACTCCGTTCCTTTGGAAGAAGAATGGAGTGACTGGGTTAAAGAGCGCCATACGGATATTGATTGTCCTTGGGTTGGTCTGAAGCAAAATATGAACAAAAAGGCCTGTATTTGGCCTGGAAACCTAAGCCTTTCCCTTGAAAAAAATGGCCTGACATTTACTCAACAGGTGGAAGTTTTCTCCAAACAGGCGAAGATTTTATTACCCGGCAATGAAAAACATTGGCCTACAAACCTAACACTTAAGCAAAAACCAGCTACGGTTATCGAAGTCTCAAAATTGCCCTATATCCAATTGGAGAAAGGCAAACACCTGATTAAAGGGCGATTTAATTGGAAGTCTAAACCCGCGTCTTTAACCATTCCCTCCAACGTTGCGTTTATTAGCCTCTCTGAACAAGGGAAAACTCTACAGGTTAACCGCCACGGCAATCGCCTTATCTTTGCCCAGCGTAAGAACGACAACACAGAACAAAAACGTGACAGCTTGAACGTCAAAGTCTATCGGAAGTTAATCGATGGCATTCCACTTTCATTAGAAACGCGTTTGGAATTATCCGTCAGCGGTAAACCCAGAGAAATTAAAATTGGTCAGATTGTTTGGGAAGGCAGCGAGGTCTCTCAACTGATTAGCAACCTCCCTACCCGTATAGAAAAAGATGGCGATATTCGGTTACAGGTAACGGCAGGTAAACACTACATTTCCGTATTTACCCGGTTTACTGGCGATATCAACACTATTACTGACAACATCAGTATTAACCCAACAGATGATGATTGGCCTACGTTCGAATACATTAGCTTTTTATCCAACACCAATATTCGCCAAGTAAAACTTACTGGTGCTACCAGCATTGATACCACCCAGGTAGATATCCCCTCTGAGTGGGCAAACCTTCCTACCTACAAACTGGGTATTGATACAACCCTGAAACTTGAAACCCAATACCGCGGTGATGATTCCCCACCGGCCAATCAACTAAAAGTGCAACGCAATTTATGGCTGGATTTTGATGGCTCTAAAATTACCGGGCTGGAAAATATTAATGGCAAGATGAACAAAGATTGGCGCATTAACTCAGCAAAAGACACCACCATTGGCCGTGCCACGGTAGAAAATCAACCCGTACTGATTACTGATCATAATGGCCAACAAGGGCTGGAAATCAGAAGTCCGAATATTAATCTCAGTGCTGTTACCTTAATCGATAACCCAAAAACATTTTCTGCTTCTGGCTGGGATGCTACGGCAGATAACTTTTCTGCGACATTGCATTTACCCCCTGGCTGGCGTGTGCTTTATGCCGCCGGTGTGGACCGGATAAATGGCACCTGGATCAGTAAGTGGGACCTATGGGATTTGTTTTTAATTTTGATCATCACTGCGGTCACTCGCAAATTAATTGGCAACAAAGCTGCCCTACTTGCCTTGTCAGCAATGGTGATTGCCTATCATGAAGTGGGATCACCCCTGACTGCCATCCCACCCTTATTGATCTTACTGGCATTACTTCCCGTTACCGGGGGGAAATTCAAAACATTCCTTCGCAGTTGTACTGTTTTTTTTGCCGCAGTGTTTGTTGTTGGCATTATTTCTTTTGCCATTTCAGCCTTCCGTTTGGCCATTTACCCTTCACTGGAAAAAACAGAAGTCAGCCATTTCAATCAGTCATCACGGTATAACTACGCGAGTAAGGCACCCGCTATACAAGAAGAAGCCTCGATGGATATGATGGAATTAACCGAAGAAAGTTTGTCGCGATCAACGCAACATAAGGCAGAGATTTCTAACACTTTAGCACCGAAAACAAAGGCCCCCGAAAAACAACGCAGCATGTATCAAGTCACCGAGACTGACCGTGTTCAAACCGGCCCTGGTTTACCTACCTGGGTATGGAACCGTATTAGCTTTAAGGCCAACAGCCCAGTTCATGAATCACAGGCGCTTTCTATTACTTACTGCCCACCCATATTAACCAGCCTATGGCGTGTTCTCAGTGTGTTCTTCCTCGCGGCTTATGGCATTTTAGTTATTCTTAAGCTAATCCCCATTCTGAGATCGAAAGACCCTGATACAGATAATGATGCAGGCAAGAACGGGCCTGGCAATGATTCAGACAAAAATGACACAGATAATAGCTCCCCTGGCAGTGCTGCCTTAGCCAGTATCCTAGCAATCATCTGTATTATCGGTGCGGCCATGCTCACCCCAGCCAACAATGCCATGGCGAGTGATTACCCCCCGGAATACCTGCTTAAAGAATTGGAAACACGTTTAACCAAAGCACCAGAATGCTTACCCAATTGCACGTCCCTTAACAGCGGAGTGCTAACAGTAAAGGGAAACAACCTAACACTGAGTTTTGAGGCCCATGCCCAAGCTAATGTGATGATGTCGTTGCCTCAAATAGAAGGAAATTGGCAATTATCCAATGTGCGACTTGATCAAAATACGTCGCCTACGGCCCTGCGTCAGAAAAACAAAAACAGCCTGTTACTGACCAAAGGCCATCACAACGTTGTTATCACCGGCAAACTATTGGGCGATCAGGCTTCTATCTCCCTACCAAAACCCATTCACAACTTTAAAGTGGCTTCCACGGGTTGGCTTGTTGATGGTCTTGTGGATGGCCGAGTGCTGAATAATTCTTTAACACTACGCTCAACTGTCAGCATTGAAGAGAGTAAAAAAGACACCCTAACTCCCGACCCTATTTCTCCGCTGGTCACAGTCCGGCGTACCTTTGTGTTAGATAAAGAATGGCATGTAGAAACCCGCGTTGTTCGATATGCACCCAAAAATGGCCCTATCGCTGTCAGCATTCCTCTGATCGAAAATGAAAAAGTTTTAAACAACGAAATTACTATCAAAAAAGGAATCGCCCAGGTACAGCTTAAATATAATCAACGGGTGATTAGCTGGAACTCTGTACTGGAACCCACAAACACCCTACTGCTGGATGCAAAACCGTCGGACCATTATGTAGAAACCTGGCGCATTAAGCCTTCGTCCTTGTGGCGTATTGAATACAGTGGCCTAGCTCCGGTAAAAGAAGACCATGCCCTCAGTTCACTGGAACCACACTGGCGCCCCTGGCCCGGTGAAAAACTGACGGTTAATATTTCACGACCTATGGGTGTTAGCGGAGCTACATATACCGTTGAAAAAGCAGAACTAAAATATAGCCCTGGTGAACGTATTCAGAAATCTAGCCTGTCTCTTTCTATTCGTTCCAGCCTGGGTGAGGATTACAGTTTTTCTGTACCCAAAGATGCAGAAATATTGTCCGTAAAAAATGGCAATAAAAAACTGAACATTCCCAATTCAAATGAAATCACTGTGCCGCTTCAGCCCGGTTTACAAAATGTAACGGTAGATTTTCAAGAGAAAAAAGACATGGGCTGGAGCACGACCACTCCCTCCATTCATTTGCCGGGTGCAGCCACGAATATCAGCCTGAGTTATTCCCTGGCCAGGGACCGCTGGCCACTGTACTTTAGTGGCCCCGCCATTGGCCCTGCTATGCTCTATTGGGGAATATTGGTAGTGATTGTTCTCTCTGCCTTTGCACTCACCATCATCATTAAAAAATGCCGCCTTAATGTGCCCATTAATATTGTCGGCTGGTTACTGTTAGGCATTGGGCTATCAACGGTGAATAGCTACGGTGTTTTTGCCGTGATTATCTTTTTCATTCTGCTCGGTTACAGAAAGGATTACATCGAACCAGATAAACTCAGTAGTCTGAACTTTAAATTACTTCAAGCTGGCATCGTTTTAATCACAGTAGTTGCAGCAGTTTCGGTTTTATCCGCAATCCCAATGGGACTGTTATCCACCCCCGATATGAAAGTCGTCGGCAATGGCAGCAGCTCCCATTTCTATCGCTTTTATCAGGATACCGCTGCATCAGGAAACTTCCCCACAGCCAACGTTATCAACCTCCCTATTCTCGGCTACCGACTGGTGATGATGCTCTGGTCCCTATGGTTAGCCACACGAATTATTGTATGGGCTAATTGGGCGTGGCAGGCATTTAGTAAAGGTGGGACTTGGGAGAATGGAAAGAAAGGGGTTCCGTTTAAGTCGTAACAACAGATATTAATGGCACTTAAGAATGCCGCTAAAGAATGAAAAAATAAAAGGCGGCCTTCTAATAACTATTATTAGCCCTAAGGTCTCATTAACGTACTGTTATATGGAACAAGTTATATGGCATTTTTGCGAACTAGTGAAGGTATCGAGTGCATTACTATAAATGATGAAATCTACTTCATTCCATATGATGCTCTGCATAAAATTTCAGCATATATATTTGATTTATTTTCGTATGATGAGCTTAGATTAGAAATCGAAACATTGAATGGAGATGTATACACTTTTTCTGAGACAGGAGATGAATGGCTCGATTTATGTTTATGGGTAAAAGAGTGGGCAAAGTTACCTGAAGATTGGTGGACATCAGCATATCCTGAACCTTTTTCAAATGAGATAACAGTGCTATGGCAAAGTTCCACATAACCAGAAATTGTGATCGACCGCTACGCGGCGATAAACTTTAAAATTAAAGGGGGAAAAGCCCTTTATTTTGGTCTATTTTTACCCTTTTGATGCCGCTCAAAATTCTCGGTACTTTTCTCTTTACTCTTACGAAGCAATAGATAGGTTGCACCAGTCCCACCATGCTGGGGTTGAGCACTGTGAAACGCCAACACCTCGTCTATTTGTTGTAACCAGTGATTGGTACAGCTTTTGAGCAACGCAGGCTTCTCTCTATTCTCCCCCCGACCGTGGGTAATCAAGGCACAACGTATATCGTGCTTCATACAATCGTTAACAAAGCGGGAAACTTGGAGTTGTGCTTGGGATACGGTTAATCGGTGCAAATCTAACCGTGAATCAATGGAGTATTTACCGAGGCGCAGGTTTTTAAACACGCCGTGTTGCACGCCATCTCTTTTGAAGCTGAGAACATCCCGTGGTTTAACCTGTTTGATAAATTCTTCAGAGGCAAGTGAATGACTCCCCTCAGGTAATGCTTGCTGTGCAGCTTTCCTGCGGATTTCCATACCTGGAATTTGTTCTGTAGTTTTTTTCAGGTGAACGCGGTCAGCAGGCTTTTTTAGTGGCTTGACATCGCCCATTTGCTGCTGAAAAAAATCTGAATCGTCGTCGTTCACTGCTCGTATTCCTAAACGTTAATCTGCTACTTATAGCAATATTACAATACGGGGCAATTTTATCGTTCAAATCTAATTCTTGATACCAATAAAATACTTGAAGAACCCTAAGCAGCATCTGTCTGCTCCATGGCATGCCCCATAAACCGCTCTCTTGCCAGCTTGTCTGCAATACTACTGGTGGATTGCCCTAACTCCTTGGCTTGGGTAAAAATGCGTGGCAGTGTTTGTTGGGTCATTTGATCTATATGGTTAACTACCTTACGTTTTTGTTCTGAAAAACTATCATTCCCAAAAAAGTATTGGTAATACACTTTAATTAGCCCACCAGAGTTCAACACATAATCTGGCACGTAAAGGATATCGGCAGCAGCTAAGCGCTCTCCATCCTTACTTTCTGCCAATTGATTATTGGCTGAGCCTGCCACAATGCTGGCTTTAAGTTGTGGAATAGTTTGCTCGTTAATCACGGCGCCCATAGCGCAGGGAGCAACAATATCTACGGGTTGTTGCAATATTGCATCAGGCTCAACAACAGCAACCCCCAATTCTTTCTCTGCACGTTCGATATTGCTGGTATAAATATCCGCGGCACAGACTTCTGCCCCCGCTTCTATCAGCAGTTTTGCCAATTCATATCCGACTTTACCCACCCCCTGAACAGCAACACGAATACCCTGCATGTTCTGGCGTCCCAATTTAAAATGAACTGCCGATTCAATACCTCGGTAAACACCGTAGGCAGTGAAAGGTGATGGCCCTTCTGAATCAGTATCAGGAGCAAACCCAGCCACATATTTCGTTTCACGGGCAATCAACTTGATGTCTTTATCCCTCATGCCCACATCTTCTGCGGTAATGTATTCTCCGTTAAGGCTGTTCATAAAACGGCCAGCAGCGCTGATCATTTCGGGCGTTTTATCTTTGTGTGGATCACCAATGATGACGCTTTTACCACCACCTAAATTCAAGCCGGTAATAGCGGCTTTGTAGGTCATCCCACGTGATAGCCGTAGAACATCCGCCACTGCTTCCTCTTCAGTGGCGTAGTTCCACATCCTGCACCCTCCAAGGGCACAGCCCAGATTCGTATTATGAATCGCCACAATCATTTTTAAGCCCGATGGCTTATCGTGGTGAAACACCAGTTTTTCATGGCTATCAAATTCAGAATGGTTAAATACACTCATGATTCCATCTCCTGGTCCGTCAAAACTTTCTCATCATCAATATTTACAGCGCTTATTTTTTCAGTACCTGTTTTTGTATCAATACGTTTCGAACCGCTGTTTAGATTGTTACTTTTAGTTAGAACGTTACTTTTAGCATCATGGCCTTCAGAAGCATGCATTGCTGCCATCCTAAATTCTGCCATCAGCTGTTCTTCCTCCCGTTTAGCCTGCACTCTGTTGCGTTCTTTAACATGGCCAAAACCCCTTATTTTTTCAGGTAATGAAAGCACTTCTACCGCAATGTTGTAGTTATTTTCGGCTAGCCCCTCCAGCACATCATCAATGGTATTTTCGTACTCCATCAGTAACTGGCGTTCCATTTTCCGCTCTGCGGTATAACCAAAGAGATCAAAGGTTGTGCCTCGAAGAAACTTAAACTTCGACAATTGCCTAAATAGCGGAAGTACCCATGGGCCAAATTCACGTTTTTTCTGATGCCCTGTTAGCGGGTCTCTTTTGGCTAAAATGGGTGGTGCCAAATGGAATTTTAATTGGAACTCCCCTTCAAACTGCTGTTGCAATTGCTGCTCAAATTTTCCGTTGGTATACAACCGAGCTACTTCGTATTCATCTTTAATTGCCATCAATTTGAAATAGTTTTTTGCCACCGCTAATGAAAGATAAGGCTGGAAATTTTTTTCTTTTAGTTCTTCTTTTTGGCCTTCTTTTAGACTTTCTTTTTGGCCTTCTTTTATATTATGTTTTTGAGCTCTTAAGTGAACCTCTTTTTGGTATACACGATCGACCAAGTCACGATAGCTGTTTGCATAGTCCACATTCTGATATTCAGTTAACAACTGATAACGAAAATCAACGATGCTTTCCAAAGACTCCAAATGTTCTTCCTGCCCAGTTTCAGGATCATTGGATACACGCTTGTTGCTCAAGCCCGCTTCATCCATCACACGTGAGGAATCAATAGCAAAGCGCCTGCCCCACTCAAAAGCACTGAGATTCATGTCTACCGCAACACCATTGAGGTCAATGGCTTGGTGAATGGCATTTACCGGCAGAGGGATTAAACCCAATTGCCATGCATAGCCCATCAACAACATATTGGCACTAATAGCATCCCCCAATAATGCTCTACCTAGTTCAATAGCATCTAAAAACCAGGTTCGATCAGCACCTGTTTCATTGGTAATGGCTTGCTCCATTTCCTTCTTCGGAAACACAGCATCTGGGTTGTGGGTAAATTCAGCTGTGGGCGATTCGTGATTGTTTATAACGGCAGATGAAAATGCATTGTTTACTTTAGCCAGCGACTCATGGCCGGAGGAAACCACCAGATCAGCACCCAATAATAGATGCGCATCCCCAGCGGGAATACGAACCCCATGAATATCTGATTGTTGCTTCGCAATACGAACATGGCTGGTGACCGACCCAAATTTTTGGGCCAGCCCTGTTTGTGTGAGTACGGAAGTACCTTTCTGTGCAATATGGGCTGCCATACCCAGCACAGAACCAATAGTTAACACGCCAGTACCACCGATACCGGCCACTAGAATATTGTAGGGTTCCTGTATTTCAGGCAGGTTAGGTATTGGTAATTCAGGCCATTTATCCTGGCCATTTTTCAAACCACCAGATACGGCTTGTTTCCTTAACTGGCCACCGTGAATCGTCACAAAACTAGGGCAGAAACCATTTACACAGGAATAATCTTTATTACAGGATGATTGGTCGATAGCTCGTTTACGGCCTAACTCTGTCTCTTTCGGAATAACAGACAAGCAATTAGATTTAAAGCTGCAATCACCACAACCCTCACAGACCTGTTCATTGATAAGCACTCTTTTAGCCGGATCAACCAATGTGCCTTTTTTACGACGACGGCGTTTTTCTGCAGCACAGGTTTGTACATAGACAAGAACACTGGTGCCGCCAATTTCACGTAGTTCTTTCTGCACGGTATCTAATTCATCACGATGATGAATGCTCAGGCCACTCAATGAATGCGGCCCTCTAATATTTAACCCGCTGCTTTCAAATTGATCGGGATCATCGGATACCACGGCAATACGCTTAACACCCTCACCACGGAGCTGGTGAATCATCTGCTCTACGGAAAGTTCACCATCTATAGGTTGCCCACCGGTCATGGCAACAGCATCGTTGTAGAGAATTTTATAGGTGATATTGACGCCAGAAGCGATGGCAGCGCGAATAGCTAATAGGCCTGAATGGAAATAGGTACCGTCTCCCAGATTTTGGAATACATGTTTTGTTTCCGTAAACGGTGCCTGCCCTATCCAGGTGGCCCCTTCCCCACCCATTTGAGTGAAGGTATAGGTGTTTCGGTTCATCCACTGAACCATGTAATGACAACCGATACCCGCCATACCCATACTGCCTTCTGGCACCACTGTAGAGCTATTGTGAGGGCAGCCAGAGCAATACCAGGGGTTACGTTCAATTAATGCTGTTTGACTGGCTAATGACTGTTCTTTGGCTTCCAAGAACGCAAGACGCTTTTCTATGCTTTCACTGTTAAAGAATTTGCCAATACGCGCAGCAATAACACGGGCAATCAATGCGGGTGTTAATTCGCCCAAATTTGTCACTAATAAATCGCGGTCTTCATCGTACTCCCCCACCACTCTGGGGCGCTTATCCACGGGCCAGTTATACAAGTGGCTGGTTAACTGGTCTTCGATCACACTGCGTTTTTCTTCGATAACCAAGATCTCTTCCAGACCATCGGCAAACTGGTGGGTCATGACGGGTTCCAGGGGCCAGCTCATACCTACTTTAAATAAGCGCAGACCAATTTCAGCGGCGAGGTTTTCATCAATACCCAGATCATCCAACGCTTGTAATGTATCCAGATAAGACTTACCTGTAGTAACAATTCCCAGTCGGGCCTTAGGACTATCCAGGGTAATTCGATTTAAATGATTCGCTCTGGCAAAGGCCAATGCGGCATAGATTTTATGGCGTTGTAGGCGCTCTTCCTGCTCCAGGGGAGTATCCGGCCAGCGGGCATGAACACCACCTTCTGGTAAGACATAGTCCTCTGGCATCAGAATTTTCACTCTGCCGGGATCAATTTCTGCCGATATAGCTGCATCACAATTTTCCGTGATAACTTTCATCCCTACCCAGCAACCGCTATAACGGGACAACTCCCAACCATAAACGCCCAAGTCCAGCACCTCCTGAACCCCCGCAGGGTTTAGTACTGGGCAGGTAGCACCAATAAACATATGATCACTTTGGTGGGGCAATGTAGAAGACTTACAGGCGTGGTCATCACCGACAACAGCCAGAACACCCCCATGTTTTGAGGTACCAAATGCATTAGCATGCTTCAGCACATCCATACTACGATCCAGCCCTGGCCCCTTGCCATACCACATGCCGTAAACACCGTCGTATTTAGCACCGGGGAAAATATTCACCTGCTGGCTGCCCCACACAGAGGTCATACCTAGATCTTCGTTAACACCCGGTTGAAAATGGATATTGTGTTTATCGAGAAAAGGTTTCGCCTTCCAAAGTGATTGATCCAATGCGCCTAGAGGTGAACCACGATAGCCCGAAATAAAACAAGCGGTGTTTAAACCCTGCTGCTGATCTCTTTGGTGTTGCAAAATAGGGAGACGTACTAATGCTTCAATACCACTTAGGTAAGCGCGACCTTTATCCAGTAAATACTTGTCATCCAATGACACATTTGCTTTAACTGAATCAGTTTTATTTAAACTTTTTTCCACCTTATTCACAGGGATAACCCCCTACGCTTTTATCAATATGCATGGAAATATTTTTGTAATTTACGCCCTCTTTTATTCAACCTAAGAAGCCCAGACTTTTTGTACTTCCATACACTTAAAACTATAAAATTTGGGCAAAAACTTTCCTTTTTTGTTCCGGGAAAATAATTGCTTTTTTCTATTCCTAACCCTATATATAGGTTATATATTGCTAAAAATTAATAAATATTGGGTTTTATTTTCAATATCATCTCTTCAGTAAAAACTGCTTTCCGTATTGCTTTTTACAGGTAAAACCTATGAGTGAACTCGACAACATCGATATATTGATACTTAAACAGCTTCAAGGGGACGCAAGCCTTACTGCTCAGGACTTAGCGGAAAAAGTAAACTTATCCACCTCTCCGTGCTGGAGAAGAATTAATCGTTTAGAAAAAGATGGATTTATCAAACAGCGAGTTGCTTTATTAGACTCACAAAAACTCGGTATGCAAATGATTACTTTTGTCAGTATTTCACTGTCAAAAAATGATGAAAAATCGTTAGAAACATTTGAAGAAAAAGTTCAACAATTTCCAGAAATTGTTGAGTGTTCTACGGTGACAGGAACAATGGATTATTTTCTAAAAATTATTACTCGAGATATTCAACACTTTGAACGTTTTTTACGAAAACACTTGGCGCAACTTCCTCTTATTCGAGAAATGCATTCGAATGTAGCTGTGACTGAAATAAAGTATTCCACTGAATTACCATTAGATACACAGATGTAAATGGCAAAATTATAACGCTTAAATTAAAGAAGCTAATCGTTTGAACTGTCTTCTAAAGTGTCAATAGAAAGATGGGATGTATCAACATCCCGATCTTCATAGCTTCGCTTATCTTTCGCTTCCAAAACATCTGCACCCACATCTGATATGGTTAGGTGAGAGGTATCCACATCTGCTGGGGTAAAATCTTTCTTATGATCAGAAGGTAAAACATCAGCACCCACTGGCGCTACATCAAAATCAAAATCGAAATTTTCCAGACCGTCCGGCTCTTGGGTAACCTGAGGTTCAGCTGCTGGGGTATCAGAGGTTTGAGCTACCGTATCATTGCTAGTGTTATTAGAGCTGACAGGAGAACCAGCTGGCTTTACCGGGCGGATATCCGCTAAGGCTCCAACCTTCTTTAATGATGACTGATAGTGACGCGCAGTATCTTCATCCAAATTAGCTTTGATCACGACGGGTTTGCCCGAAAACATTTGATCAATTCGGGAGGGGTCAGCATTAAAGAGCTTGGCCAACCCTTCTTTCACACTAACAATAGACTGGCCGGGTTCTACATCCCCGCGAAAAACTACTTCAAATTGTTGTTCACTCATAACGCCTACCCGTTGATCAAACTAGTGTCATTTTCATGCTCACTATGAAGGCTATTTTTTAGCCATACTATCTAGCTATATTACCTAGCCATACTATCAAGCGATATTATCAGTTTAGACGCTTAAACAATTCGATGACAGACTTCTCATTTCAAACTGTTTTTAAAAAAAATGATCTGAGCTTCAGATTATCAGGTAATTTGCCTACGAGCTACAGCCACTCTGCTCACTTCCAGCACAGCAACCCGGCCACTGTATTAAGCGGCAAGTGGTGATAGCCAGCGCAGCACCGACGACAGGTCCAACGATATATAACCATAGAGTTGAGACTTGCCCTGACATCAATGCAGGACCAATAGAACGAGCAGGATTCATGGATGCTCCAGTAATTGGCCCTGCAAACATGGCTTCAAACCCCACCACAGCACCAATGGTAATCCCTGCCAACAAACCCTGTTCTTTCGAACCCACGGACACATTGATGATGACGAACATTAAAATAAAGGTAAGGATAATCTCCAACACCAATGTTTGCAGATGAGCTCCCGCCGGCAATGTCGCCCCGAGAGTTTGATGATCTGGAAAAAGCATTAGCATTGTTGCGCTTGCAGCAAGGGCACCCGCTAACTGAGAGCTCACATAAGGGAGCACATAGCGGCCTTCAAAGCGTTTGGCCAACCAAAAAGCAATGGTCACTGCAGGGTTAATATGGGCGCCAGAGATTTCACCCAAGGTATGAATCATCGCCATGACGACCAGACCAAATGAAATAGCGATGCCTACATGGCTAATGGCACCACCACTCACATCATTGATCACAATAGCGCCAGTACCTACAAGGACAAGAATAAAGGTACCAAAAAACTCTGCATAGTATTGTCTACGCATAACTATTTTTTATCCCCAACCAAAACAGATCAATAACCAAGTAGCAATGAATAACCATATTGACAACATCACAGCAGCAGACCCCAAATCTTTGGCTCGCCCTGCTAGCTCGTGATGTTCGTGGCCGATTCGATCAACCACCGCTTCAACGGCAGAATTAAGTAACTCAACAATTAAAACAAAAACGACCGAACCTATAAGCAGTACCAACTCAACTGCCGACGAAGCAATTAATAATGCCAGGGGCAGTAAAAAGACAGCAAAGAACACCTCTACCCGAAAGGCTTCTTCATGCTTGAAGCAAGCTTTAAGACCCTGCCATGAATAAATTGCTGCCCCAAGAATACGTCGTTTCAATAACCCCAGAAAATCTGTATCACTGTTATCAAGGGGTTTTTTGCCTTCAACGCTTTCTTTACTATCAGGATTTTCTGAACTCTCGCTTTCTAAGCTCTGGTTTTCTAAACCCTTATTTTCTGAACTAGCCATCTATACGTTGATCCATTTCTCGTGCAGGTTCGGCTTCAGTTGGGTGACCAACTATTTTTGCTGGGACACCAGCAACAGTCGTGTGCGCAGGCACTGGCTCTAAAACTAAGCTACCTGCACCAATCTTGGCACCCTCTCCCACCTCAATATTTCCCAATATTTTTGCACCCGCAGCAATCAAAACACCACTGTGAATTTTAGGGTGTCTATCGCCAGCTTGAGCACCCGTACCACCTAAAGTAACTGAATGGAGCATAGAAACATTGTCTCCAATCACTGTTGTCTCACCCACTACCAAACCAGTCGCATGGTCAATCATAATTCCTGCACCAATTTGTGCGGCAGGGTGGATATCAACAGCAAAAATTTCAGATACTCTGTTTTGTAAATACAGAGCCAGGCTTTTTCTATCATTACTCCAAAGCCAATGTGCAATTCGATAAATTTGTAAGGCATGGAAACCCTTGAAGTAAAGCAAAGGCAGCGAGTATTGATCACAAGCAGGGTCTCGTTCCACGTACGCGGCTAAGTCCCGGCACATTTTGTCCGTAATCTCCAAATCGGTGGTCAATGCCTCAGTAAATACTTGACGAATTGTCATGGCCGAAAGGATGTTACTGTCCAATTTAAGCGCCAAGTTGTAGGCCAACGCAGCCTCCAATGAATTGTGACTTAATACAGCATCATGAAAATAAGTAACCAGCTCAGGCTCATCCGCCGCCTGTTTTGTGACTTCATCAACAATCATTTGCCATAGGCGGCCAATACCTTGATCACCGGACCAAAGCTCATTGGCATTATCTTTTTGTTTTTGTTGATTCATATTTTTGTTTATTTATGTACTCGCTATTTTTTCTACAAAGTGTTTTTACTACGACTTAACGTTGGGATGGCGGACAAATAAACCGTTCCAAAATATCATCAAGGCTATTCTTTAATGCATCACCTAACACCAAGGGCGCATTATCAAGGATTTTCTTTACAAATGTACTACTAAGATACACTTCAAACTGCGTTGCAAGGGGCAAATAACTCAAATGCCAGGGTTCAGGTGCCACCCCTCCTTTATCCACAGCAAAAGGCCGCACAAAGCCATAGGATGCGGCATGTTCATCTAACCAACATGCCAATTTATAAAACGGCCCATGTGGTTGATATTCTTCGGGCACCAACTGCAATTGATAGTCAGCGGAAACAGCCGAAGCATCCCAAACATCTAAGTCCGTTCCCCAGTGATGCCGAGAACACCCTGGTAATGCAGACCAGCGCATAATTGCATAGATTTTTTCTAAATCACTTAGGCCTTCAAATGGAACAGGTTGTCCCTGCTCATCTAGTAACGGTTTTTGCCCAGATGCCTTTGCATTCCATATGGCCAGTTGCCGATCATAAGAACGGAAACCACTGGCTACTTGCAAGTCTATTCCCTGCTGAGCTGCAGATTTTTGCATGGATCTAAATGGAGCAATGACATCAGCATGCAACTGGCAGGCATCATTTAAATTAGCTAAATGACACTGAGTTTGACCACTGACCATTTCTGACGATATCTGCATGTCTAAAATATTCTAATCCAGCACTTGTTAACACTATATGGGAAGGTGATGACACCTTAATATGAAGGTAATTATTTTGCTATGCTACGAACTTAGTCCAAAGTAATTATTTACCGCTATAACCAGCCTAGACAATATCGGAGTCAGCCGACATGCAAGAAGAAATCGAGCAGTTTCAAGCGATCTATAACACTATTATCGAATTTTTCATCAACTACAGTTTTCAGCTCTTCGGCGCCTTTATTATTTTACTGATCGGCATGTTTGTCGCCGGTCGGGTGGCAAAAGTAGTTTTAAAACTGTGTGAGAAAAAAGAACTCGATATTACCTTAAGCCGCTTTATTTCCAGCTTTGTCCGAATTGTCATTATCGTTGGTGTCGCCGTCATAGCGCTTGGGAAAATTGGAATCAGTGTCACCCCCTTTGTCGCAGCAATTGGTGCTATTTCTTTGGGTGCTGGCTTAGCTGTACAAGGACTACTGGCAAACTATGGTGCAGGCTTAAACATTATTATTACCCGACCATTTGTCATTGGTGACACCATTACTGTTCAGGGCGAAACAGGGTTAGTAGACGAAGTACATCTGGCTTATACCATTTTAAAAGATGAAGACGATGTCACTATTACCATCCCCAACCGCCATATTGTTGGCGAGATTCTCCACAATTCAGCAGGTAACAAGCTGGCTGAGACAATGGTAGGCGTTAGCTACGGTTCAGACCCAGAAAAAGTAATGGAAGTGCTTCATGCTGTATTGAAGCAACAAGGCGTCACGGAAACACGCATGCCGCTTATCGGTATTGATAACTTTGGTGACAGCAGCATCAACTTTGGTGTGAGATTTTGGATACCAACCAACCGTTTCCATGAAATCCGCTTTAACGTCAACAATGCTATCTACAATGCTCTTGGAGTGGCGGGCATTAGCATCCCGTTCCCACAACGAGAAGTGCGCCTATTAAACGAGAAGGGCTGAAACGAGAAAAGCTAAAAGGTATTTATAGAGGGCATTCTAAAAATATCAGATCGTGGGTTGGTACTTGCGCCAACCCACTTTCATTAAAAATTTAAATACTGTTTATTTAATTGCACCTAAATCAATCGAGCCAGACTCAACAACAGTTATTGGAAACTTCCACCAGCCGGTACTGATTTTGGTTTCAAGCTCATAGCTTACTGGTCCACCATTGCTCTTCAACACAGATTCCAGCACCCGAAAACCACTAAACAGGTTAACCGAAGCTTGTAATTCGACTCTTGACTCACTAAAGGATGGGATGGGTTTTAATCCCGAAGTAACGCCGGTAATGACCTTGATATCCTGTAATTTCAGACGATAAGACAATCCAGAAATTTTCAGGGCCGAGCTACTCGGATTAACAATATTCAATCCAACGGCTATTCGCTGTTCAAGACCATCACGGTCTAATGGTTCAACCTTGATCAAGCTAACTTCAGGCTTTTCATAGCTAGGAGAGAAAAAAGCGCACGAACTCAACAACATGACCGCTGTTAAAACACTCAACCCTTTTATCACTCTCATGGCCTAAGCCTCATAAAATGCCCTGCTTAATCATCTAGGTAATAGATCAAAGACTAGCCACATTACCTGAGGAAGCAGGATTCTTAAAGTGGGTTTCATCATATTTGTTTAATTTACCCGTACCCTTCTATTGAATTTTCTCAAAAAAACCGCATCTTATAGGGAGCTATGATTGATGGTATGTATGAATAATAGGTATTCGTGCTAAGTTGATAACCATCATTGATTACCAAACATAAAACAGGCAATTAAACCTGAGGAGAAGTAGAGTGTTAAGAATTGGATTGTTCATGGCCACAAACATTGCCATCCTGGCACTGTTTACTATTATTTTTCAAGGGCTTGGATTAGAGCAATACCTTGCCTCTCAAGGTATTAACGCCAATCTAACAGGCATGCTTATCATGTGTGCGATGTTTGGTTTTGGAGGTTCTTTTGTTTCCCTTCTAATCTCCAAATGGATGGCAAAAAGAAGCTCTGGCACACAAATTATTGAACAGCCCAGCACCCCTGATGAGCGCTGGCTGATGGAAACAGTCGCCGATTTAGCCAAAAAGGCAGATATCGGCATGCCGGAAGTGGGCATTTTCCCCGCTCAACAATCCAACGCTTTTGCTACCGGCTGGAATAAAAACAATGCCTTGGTTGCTGTTAGTGCTGGACTTCTGCACCGATTCGATAAAGAAGAGGTCCGCGCTGTACTGGCCCATGAAATTGGCCATGTAGCCAATGGCGATATGATCACCCTGACGCTTATTCAAGGTGTACTAAACACCTTCGTCATGTTCTTTGCCCGTATTCTGGGTTCAATCATTGATAAAGCCGTATTCAAAAATGAACGTGGCAATGGTATTGGTTATTTCGTCATTGTGATGGTGCTTCAAGTCGTACTGGGTATTTTTGCCTCCATGATCGTCATGGCATTCTCCCGTTGGCGCGAATTCAGGGCAGACAATGCAGGTGCACAGCTAGCAACCAGAGGTGGAATGATTGCTGCATTGCAAAAATTACAGGCAGAAACTCAAGCCCATGTGCCGAACCAAATGCCAGATACCTTGACAGCTTTTGGTATCTCCAGTGGTTGGAAACAACATGCATCTCGACTATTTATGTCGCATCCTCCCCTCGAAGAGCGTATCGAAAGGCTACGACGCGGCCTTTAAAGCAAACAAGTGTCACAACATATTTGCAAGATAGATGAATTACCCGAATATGGTAGCAAAGAACTAGAGCTGAACGGTGAACGGTGCTTTGCCGTTCGCCAAGGTTCTGATGTTTACATTTATCGTAATAGCTGCCCTCATATTGGGCTACCCTTGAACCTAATGCCCGATCAGTTTCTAGATTACGATAAACATTATATTCAATGTACTAGTCATGGTGCCGTGTTCGAGATAAAAACAGGTTTTTGTGTTTCGGGCCCTTGCCAAAACCAGTCACTAGAATCCATCCCTTGTTCAGTAGAAAATGGCTCCGTTGTTTTAGTAGAACAATAATTAAGCAATCTGATGAAAATCATCAATAAAAACTAAAAACTTGCCTAGAAACGCGAATAAAGCCATTGAATTAATACCCTCCGCCCCCATCTAAGCCTTCAGACCACTCATCAATAGTATTCCTACAAGGAGAGCTCCCTTGGAACAATATCGTGGCACCACTATTCTCTCGGTGCGCCGCAACGGCAAAGTTGTCATCGGTGGCGATGGCCAGGTAACCCTTGGCAACACCGTCATGAAAGGCAACGCCAAAAAAGTACGTCGCTTATATAACGATCAAGTTATCGCTGGATTTGCTGGCGGTACTGCCGATGCCTTTACCCTATTTGAACGGTTTGAAGCCAAACTGGAAGAACACCGAGGCAACCTTACCCGCGCCGCCGTAGAACTCGCTAAAGACTGGCGTTCCGACCGTATTTTAAGAAAGCTGGAAGCTTTACTGGCCGTTGCCAACAAAGAAGCTTCCCTAATCATTACCGGTAATGGCGATGTGATTCAGCCTGAAGATGACCTGATAGCCATTGGCTCAGGTGGCCCCTTTGCACAGTCTGGTGCACGGGCATTACTCGACAATACAGATCTAGATGCAAAGAGCATCGTAGAAAAAGGGTTGGAGATCGCAGGTGATATCTGTATCTACACCAATCACAACCGAACTATCGAAGAACTCGAATACTAACTTAAGCGAAGAACTAGATTACTAGCGCGCAGAATGACTAAATAGAACTATTAACTTAGAACTATGAAACAAAACTGTTCGTCTGCTGCCCGCACCCCAATTTAAGGTTTATTAACATGTCCAATATGACACCCCGAGAAATCGTCCATGAACTGGACAGCCACATTGTTGGCCAAGATGCTGCAAAACGTGCCGTTGCTATCGCCCTTCGTAACCGCTGGCGCCGCATGCAACTCGAAGAAAATCTACGCAACGAAGTTACCCCGAAAAATATTTTAATGATCGGGCCTACCGGTGTTGGTAAAACTGAAATCGCCCGCAGACTGGCTCGACTGGCCAATGCACCTTTTGTCAAAGTTGAAGCGACCAAATTTACTGAAGTGGGTTATGTCGGTAAAGATGTCGAGTCCATTATCCGTGACCTGGTGGAAACAGCTGTTAAACAGCTCCGTGAACAGGAAATGTCTAAAGTACAACAACGTGCCATGGATGCAGCGGAAGAGCGTGTACTCGATGCCCTACTACCTCCTGCCCGCGGTGTAGATGAAGAGCACGAGGAATCCACAACACGACAGTTATTCCGCAAAAAGCTCCGTGAAGGCGAGCTGGATGACAAGGAAATTGAAATAGATATCAGCGATACCCCCATGGGTGTTGAAATTATGGCGCCCCCCGGTATGGAAGAAATGACCAGCCAACTGCAGGGTATGTTCTCCAATATAGGGAAAAACAAAACCAGCAAAAAGAAAATGACCGTGGCCCAGGCTATGGTGCAAATCAGCGAGGAAGAAGCTGCCAAACTGGTGAACGAAGAAGAGCTGAAAATTCGTGCGGTAGAATCTGCCGAACAAAATGGCATCGTATTTATTGATGAAATCGATAAAGTAGCAAAACGTGGTGAAACCTCAGGCACTGATGTTTCCCGCGAAGGTGTACAACGCGACCTACTGCCATTAATTGAAGGTTGTACCGTCACCACCAAGTACGGCATGGTAAAAACAGATCACATCCTGTTTATTGCTTCAGGGGCTTTCCATTTTTCCAAACCATCTGATTTAATTCCCGAAATGCAAGGCCGCTTACCTATCCGGGTAGAACTTACCTCCCTTACCAGCGAAGATTTCGAGCGAATCCTGACCGAACCCAGCGCCTCACTAACGGAACAGTACCGTGAATTACTGGGTACTGAAAACCTTCCTGTAGAATTTGAGCCTGAAGGTGTAAAACGCATTGCCGAAATAGCCTTTGAAGTAAACGAACGTACCGAAAATATCGGTGCCCGCCGTTTACACACTATTATGGAAAGACTACTGGAAGAGATCTCCTTTGAAGCCGCAGACCTTGCCGCTAAAGGGGAAACCGTTAAAATCAATCAAGACTATGTGAACGAACACTTAAATGAAGTCTCTCAGGACGAGGATCTTTCACGCTTTATTTTATAAATTCACCATTATTACAAGTACTTAACTATGGCCCCAAGTAAGATAAAGCTTAACAAAAATGAAGGCAGCCTATCACTGGAATACAGCGATGGTAGCCACTTCACACTGACGGGTGAGTATCTTCGCGTACATTCACCCAGTGCAGAAGTACGGGGTCATGGTAAAGGACAAGAAGTTCTTCAGGTTGGTAAAAAAGACGTCAAAGTCGCCAATCTGGAACCTTCGGGCAACTATGCAATACAAATCACTTTTGATGACGGCCACGATAGCGGCATTTATAGCTGGGATTACCTCTATGATTTAGCCACTAATCACAGCCAGTATTGGGAAAAATATATTCTCTCATTACAGCAGGCAGGCAAACATCGTGAAGCCAATGTGCAAGTGGTTCAGCTTGTGGATCCCAAAAAACTTTAAGCTATTCAATAGTTCTATTTAACTACAAAAATTTAACTTTTATTTTTTTATACATCAGGAATTTCAATGCAAATTATTCGCTGGATATTAGGCCGTATTATTTTATTTTTTAATTGGGTTTTTACCCCAAGAAGTATTAAGCGCGATGCGGAACTACAAGCTGAAATCGACAAAAAAATGGCCAACTTGGCTTTATACCAATACCCAGCTTGCCCTTTTTGTGTGAAAGTTAGACGCTCAATGAAACGAAACAACCTGAAAATCAAAACTGTAAATGCAAAAACCTGTGAAGACAGCAAGAAAGAACTCGAAACCGGCGGTGGAAAACTGAAAGTCCCCTGCCTAAGAATTGAGAACAATAAAGGCGAAGTAAACTGGATGTACGAGTCCTCAGATATTATTAATTATCTTGAGAATGAGGTTTCAGAATTACAAGCTGCTTAAAATAATTATTCATCAACCGCTCAAACAAAAAGTTTATTAGTCTATGAATAACTCACAATATTTTTACCGGACAGCGATCTTTACTCGTAAAGATAATGAGGTTGCATTGGCGGATATCAATCAGCCTGACAACACGTCCCCTTTAGAAGGTTGGATGGGTATTGTGGTATCCCTTGCCGATGGAAAACACAGCATTCAGGAACTGATTGACTATATGACTGGCCGCTATCAACAAGCACCAGATAATTTGGAAAAAACACTTCATTCCGTTATCGAGCGATTACAGGAAGGACAAATTATTCAGTTAAGTGACAACGCCGTAGAACTCCCCTACTACCTGGCATCCCCTATTGAAGAATTGAATAGAGAAAAAGCGTTGGAATTAATAAAACAAGATGGATATATCCAACACTAAAAAAAGTTGTTACGAAAATAATCCCCATTTTTTTAATTAACAGTTAAAAGAAAATATACTTAAATTTCTGTAGTACAAGCAACTTAATAATTAAAGCTGCCCTAGTTAAAATCTGTTCTCTAGGGCAGCCCTTCCTCTAGTATTTTAATGCTGTAACAAAACCCAATTATTTTATAAACATCATCTCTTGATACTTGGGTAGTGGCCATAGCTCGTCATCCACCAATCCTTCCAAGGTATCTGCATGCCCCCTAACCTCAAGCATCAGAGTACAAAGCACTTCTGAACAATGCTTCATGTGCTCTTCCTCAGAGCCAAACTCATGTTGTTCTAATGCAGAGCTAAGCTGCTTAACTGCAGCCATCATAGCATTTGCTTCTGATGCAACAGACTCAATACCAGAACTATCTAGATTAATACCCATATTCGATAGACTAGATGATGTCGAAGTAAGGTTGGAAAGGTATGTTATGGCAGTGGGATAAATCTTAGTTGTAGCAATATCAATCACTAGTTTGGCTTCCACTTCGATCGCTAAGATATATTGCTCGGCATACACTTCAAAACGACTTGCTAACTCCTTTGGAGACAATACACCAGTACTTTCAAACAGGTTAATAACCGCATCTTCCTTATAGGCTGGCAAGGCATCCGCTGTAGTTGGAATGTTCTTTAAACCCCTTTCCTCCACTGCAGCCACATGCCATTCTGACGAGTAGCCATCACCACCAAAAATCACATTTCCATGTAACTCCATCAACTCTTTCAGCACCAGAATAACAGCTGCTGTTTGATCTTTCCCATCCGATAATGCAACTTCTAGTTTTTCTGCTATCCAGTTAAGTGAGTCTGCCAACATTGTATTCATAACCACCAATGGGCCTGAAACCGATTGCGATGACCCGACCGCTCTAAATTCGAAACGGTTTCCGGTAAAGGCAAAGGGAGATGTCCGGTTACGATCGCCAGGGTCTCGGTCAAAAGTCAGTATCTGGGTCAACCCAAGATCCATCATCCCACCTTCAGCTTTTTCAAGTAGCTTGCCGGCTTTAATATCTTCAAAAACACTTTCTAACTGATCGCCTAAATAAACCGACAAAATCGCCGGAGGAGCTTCGTTAGCACCAAGACGGTGGTCATTTGCAGCAGAGGCAATCACAGCTCTGAGCAATGGCCCATACAAATGAACGCCTCGTATTACAGCGCCACAGAATAATAAAAAATTGAGATTATCATGCGGTGTGCTACCAGGGTCTAACAAATTACCTTGTGTAGCATTACCGATTGACCAGTTCACATGTTTACCTGAACCATTAACACCCGCAAAAGGTTTTTCATGTAACAGACAAAGAAAACCATGTTCTTTTGCCGTACTTTTCATCACCGTCATCAAGAGTTGCTGATGGTCAGCAGCCACATTCGCCGCCTCGAAATATGGAGCTATTTCAAACTGACCGGGAGCAACTTCGTTGTGATGTGTTTTTGCAGGAATTCCCAGCTTATAGAGTTTGTCTTCAAAATCTTGCATGAAAACCTGAACACGTTCTGGAATTGCACCAAAATAATGATCATCAAACTCTTGCCCTTTGGCCGGTGATGCGCCAAATAAGGTACGGCCTGCCAACAACAAGTCAGGACGAATATTCGCAAAGGTTTCATCCACCAAAAAGTATTCCTGCTCAGCACCACAACTGGAGTTTAAGGGGGCAATGTCTGTTTCCCCCATTAAGGAAAGTACTTTGTTAGCTGCCTTGTCCATAGCAGCATTAGAACGAAGAAGTGGAATTTTTTTATCTAGTGCTTCGCCCGTCCAGGACATAAACACACTAGGAATCATCAATGTTGCTCCATTAGCTGTATTCATAACATAAGCGGGGCTTGTAGGATCCCAGGCCGTGTAACCTCTCGCGGCGTTGGTCATCCGCAAACTACCATTGGGGAATGACGAACCATCAGGCTCCCCTTTAATCAACAAACTGCCAGTAAATTCAGTAATAGCGGCACCGTCAGAGTTAGTCACAATAAAGCCATCATGCTTTTCAGCTGTCAGGTTAGTCATTGGATAAAAAATATGAGAGAAAAACTTAACTCCTTTCGATAATGCCCAGTCCTTCATTGCTGCAGCAACTACGTCCGCGGTAGCAGGATCTAGAGGAGCACCAGTTTGAACCGTTTTCTTGATCGCTTTAAACGCATTTTTTGATAGCGCTTCTTCCATTGTAGCTAGATCAAAAACATCGGATGCCCAAATTTTGCTCAACGGATCGGGCATAACGCTCGATTTTGGTGCTCTATCTGCAATTTTAGCAATCGCCTGAATACGTGATTGATTTCCACTCATGTTCATTTTCCTCACCCTGTTAGCTAAAAATGGGCTGATACACACGATGTTTACCACCACGAACAGCCTTCCTATCACTTAGCCAAGCAAGAAACAGACCATATTAAAAACAACTTGTTCTTTCCTGTGGGCTCGGTGGGCCAAAGTTGTATTCGAAAAATTTTGGCAGCATAACTATGCCTAAAGCCCATAGGCATTTGCCCATTGGTACAGATGAGGTGGTATCTTGGATGTTGTGTATGCAAAAAGCTGTTGATGAACAGCCTTACGAGGAGTCGTTTAAGGTTTATTTAATTGAACAGTTACGGGTTCCAGCTGAACGTATATTTTCAGCGTGCAATGTCTATCAAAAATGATGATTTATGCTTTGGTATCCAACAGTGTTCCCAGTACATCAGTCGCTGTTTCAACAACTTTTGCTGATGCCTGAACCTGTGATTTACTTTCAGTCAGTTGAATCAGCGATTCCGTCACACTAACAATTGTATCTGGGCTGCTTCCAGCAGAATTTGCTGGGCTGTAACTACTCGCTAGACTGCCACTACTATCAGTGGAAGTAGTTCTCGCCGTCACTCCGGCAATGTTTTTAGCGGCCTGGTCCACACCATTCATTCCGGCTTTCATTCCTTGTATACCCGCCGACAATACTGAATCCATCATAGAGCCCTCCTCCAAACACTAATAAGTTTTACTTTAACACCAATATCATACTCATCGGTATGTGGTACAACACTAACCAATACTATTGCCCAATACTGCCAACCCGCCCACAAAATGCTAGGTTCTTCTTACAAATAAAGGGAGTGCACCTATTTATAACGAATAACCAAGCCACCTATTCCCTGAATTTTTTTAGTCTTAACGCCGACTCCTTGTGGGACTTTTCTTTGAGGGCTTTCTTTTAACTCCTGAGCCTTTAGTTCCAGAACTTTTAGCTCCCGAATTAGACGCACGATATTTAGGTGCTTTCCCATTAGGTGGCAAACCCGTATGTTTGGTCAGTGCGCGTTTGCTACCTCTTGCTTGTTGCTGCTTTCCTTTCAGCTCCGCTTCTTCTGAGGGCACTAACTGGTGCTTACCATTACCAATCAGTTTGGCTAATCCTGCTTTCTTCAATGCCTCACGCACCAGTGCCCAATTATTAGGATCATGGTAACGAAGTAAGGCTTTATGCAAGGTACGTTGCGCTTTAGTTTTTGCACTAAAGATTTTATCGCTTTTATATTTTACTTTTTTCAGTGGATTGCGTTCGGCGTGGTACATGGCAGTCGCGGAGCACATGGGTGATGGGTAAAAATTTTGTACCTGATCCACCCGAAACTCATTCTGCTTTAACCACATGGCGAGATTGATCATGTCTTCATCGGTGGTACCTGGGTGCGCTGATATAAAATAGGGAATTAAATACTGCTCTTTGCCCGCTTCTTTCGAATACTTGTCGAACATTTTTTTGAAGCGGTCATAGGTACCCATACCCGGCTTCATCATCATGGACAATGGCCTGTCTTCGGTATGTTCCGGCGCAATTTTCAGGTAACCACCGACATGATGGGTTACCAGCTCTTTTACATATTCCAGGTCTTCCACCGCAAGGTCATAACGCAATCCTGAAGCAATGGCCACCCGCTTCACACCGGGAACTGCTCTGGCACGGCGATAGAGTTGGGTTGTAGAGCTGTGATCAGTAATCAGGTTTTTACAGATACCGGGGAAGACGCAGGATGGTCGACGACAGCTCTCTTCGATTTCCTTACTTTTACAGGTAAGGTTATACATATTAGCCGTTGGGCCACCGAGGTCAGAAATAGTCCCAGTAAAGCCAGGGACCATATCCCGAATTTTTTCTACTTCACTGATAATAGAATCTTCAGAACGGCTTTGAATAATCCGCCCTTCATGCTCGGTAATAGAGCAGAAAGTACATCCACCAAAACAACCACGCATGATGTTCACGGAAAAACGGATCATTTCATAGGCGGGGATTTTTGCATCACCATAGGAAGGGTGTGGTACGCGCTGATAAGCATGATCGAATACCCAATCCATCTCGTCTGTTTCCAGTGGAATCGGCGGAGGGTTCACCCAAAGTTCATGAATGCCATGACGCTGTACAAGAACCCGAGCATTGCCAGGATTAGTTTCTTTGTGAAATACCCGTGATGCGTGGGCGTAAAGTACCGGGTCATTTCTCAGTTTTTCGTAGGATGGCAAACGGATATAGGTCTGCTCATCGCGATTGGACGCGGTATCGTCAATCTTTGCATCTGAACTGGGAAGAATGGTGACCACTTGAGGCACATCAGCATCTTCTGTATTAGCGTCATTGGATGCACAACTTGCAGGGTCTTTTTGATCTGTTCGCTGATAGGGGCTTAGTAACGCATCTATTTTCCCCGGTGAATCTATGCGGGTGGAATCTATTTCTCGCCAGCCTTCGGGAACGGCTTTACGAATAAATGCAGTGCCTCGAATATCAGTAATATCCGATACCTTCTCTCCATTAGCTATACGGTGGGCCAACTCAATAATTGCTCGCTCGGCATTACCATAAAGCAAAATATCAGCGGTGGAGTCCACCAATACAGAACGGCGAACTGAATCAGACCAATAATCGTAATGGGCCAGACGACGCAAACTGGCTTCGATACTGCCAATGATCAGCGGCACATGTTTGTAGGCTTCTTTGCAACGCTGGGAATAGACCGTAACAGCACGATCCGGGCGCTTACCACCTTCATTGTTTGGCGTATAGGCATCATCGTGGCGCACCCGGCGATCTGCCGTGTAACGGTTGATCATGGAGTCCATATTACCCGCGGTAACACCAAAGAAAAGATTGGGCTCACCCAGTTCCATAAAGGGCTTTTTAGAGGTCCAATCCGGCTGAGCAATAGTACCAACCCTAAAGCCCTGAGCTTCAAGGCTACGACCTATCACCGCCATGCCAAAACTCGGGTGATCTACATAGGCATCACCCGTAACGATAATAATATCGCAGCTATCCCAGCCCAACTCATCCATCTCTGCCCGAGACATAGGTAAAAATGGCGCCGTGCCATAACACTCTGCCCAGTACTTACGATGGGAGAAGAGCGGTGCTACGGTCAAAGGAACATATTGTTTTAAAGATTGGGACATAACCGTCGGAAAATCAAGAAAGTCCGCTCATTATACAGGAAGCTCTGATAGTTATGGTAATTAGCAGGTTATGCATACTACCTAGACTGGCCATACGCTCCCCTCTTACACCCTGTTTTCAATACGTCCAGACTAATTAAGCTTAACCAGCATTAAGTGACATAGTATTCTGAACTATAACTAATGTAGATTGGCATCACATACCAGCGGTCAATGATAAAGGACAGGTTCCCACATTATGAAAAAGTCTGTTAATAACGATAGTTACTTCTCTATTTCTAACAGGCAATATCCATGCTAACGAAGAAGTAGTACTTTATGAATGTTTCTATGACAGCGTGTACTGGACAGGTCGCGTAAAATCGGTCAAAACTGAAAGTGGTGACAACAAATGGGGACAGCTTAGTTATTAAAAACAGTAGCCCCCGAAGTTGGTGGCGGTCCAGGTTTTAGCGTATCTGTAGGTGGCCAGATGGGGCGTCAGGTAAGAATTACTGGGAAATGTTATCTAAATCAAGATTAGAAAGCTCATACAATTTCTATGGCATCTTATTGCTGTAATTAACACCTACAGAGAGAGAAATGAGCATAAAAAAATATCAGCGCAGCGGCCTTGCTTATGTTTTTTTCCCTCAGTACATTATGAACTGTCGTGTGTTTTAATACGCCTAATAATGACTATGCGTACACTTTATGGAATTTATCTCAATGAAAATACAACAACCAGAATCTGTCTTTCGCATGATTTTAGTGCTCTTAACCATTTTAGCTATTAGCGGATGCAACGATATCGCGGCTATGGCTCGTAAAGTCACGTATCCACCGGATTTTAACTATGTAAGCGCGCAGGAGTTTCGCTCACGGATGCATCAACTTGCCTTTCAGCTACAGCTGCTGGATCAGGCACTAGTAAAAGTCAATACCGAGCAATCTATTCAACAACAGCAAGTATTGGATGCGCTGCGCAATATTGAACGGATTGGGTCTAGCCTGCAAGCTGGTGAGGCGGGTTCGAGTCACCCTTTCATAGATGACTTTATGGATGATTTCGTGACCGATGTGGGAAAATCCCGCATAACCGCGTCTATGGAGCCAGCTAACTATTATAGAGCTGGTCGGCTTGCGGGTAGTTGCTTCAACTGCCATAAAGTTAACCGCTGAGTCCCCGGCGATTAGAGTAAGGATTGCCCTTAACTCTGAACACATGTGAATCACAACTAGCACATGATCAACACACCATGTATTTTTGGGATAATGTGGCTTCTGGCGCCTCTGATTTTAACGATGGCTGCAATGCAGTATTGCATGAATTCGCCCATCAGCTGGACTCCATATCGGATCAACCAATGGTGCATCTCCACTGCACCGTAATTGCTACAGCTCTTGGGCTAAGGTTTTATCCAGAGAATTTGAAAAGCTGAAATGGGCCAGTTTACAACATCATAAAACAACGATGGATGAATATGGTGCGACCAACCAGCAGAATTCTTTGCAGTTGCCACGGAAACATTTGTTGAGAAGCCTCAAAAGCATCCAAAGCTGTACGGAGAGTTAAAAGAATATTATCAAATTGATCCCCGTCAGTGGCATTAGGCTCATACATCAATTAATAAATTCGTTATGTCTATTTCAAAAGATCCAACGCCACTGCTTCCGCGACTTTAATACCATCAATACCAGCCGATAATATTCCTCCGGCGTAACCTGCACCTTCCCCTGCGGGGTATAAACCCTGGGTGTTGATATTTTGGTAGTCTTTTCCACGCCGTATGCAAATAGGGGCAGAGGTTCTGGTTTCGACACCAGTTAAAACCGCATCTGCCATGGAGAACCCTTTAATCTTCTTCTCAAATTCAGGTATCGCCTCACGAATGGCTTGAATTGCAAACTCTGGTAGCGCTTGGCTCAAGTCGCCCAAGGTAACACCGGGAGTATAGGAAGGAATAACTGACCCTAGCTCTGTAGAGGGTTTATCTTCCAGGAAATCACCGACCAGTTGTGCCGGGGCATTGTAGTTTTTTCCGCCTAGTTGATAGGCTGTGGCTTCCAGTTTCCGTTGTAGATCGATACCCGCTAACGGATGTTCTGGGTAATCTTTCTCTGGCTCGATACCCACCACAATAGCCGAGTTGGCATTGCGCTCATTACGTGAATATTGCGACATGCCATTGGTGACCACACTGCCCTCTTCTGAGGTAGCAGCAACGACAGTGCCACCAGGGCACATACAAAAGCTGTAGACACTACGGCCATTTTTGCAGTGATGGACCAACTTATAATCTGCCGCACCAAGAATAGGATGGCCTGCTTGCTCACCAAACCGGGCTTTATCGATAACAGATTGGGGGTGTTCGATACGAAAACCTATGGAAAAGGGTTTCGGTTCGATATAAACACCCTGCTCCAATAACATTTGAAAACTGTCTCTAGCGCTGTGACCAATAGCCAAAATAATGTGACGGCTATGTAGGGTTTCTCTTTCGCCTGAAGCGGAGGTAATGGTGACACCCGTAATCTGACCGCTTTCATTTTCACTGAGCTGTTTTTTACTGAGCTGGTCTTCACCGGTCTGGCGGTGAATAGTTTCTACTTTGCTACCAAAACGAATTTCCCCACCCAAAGCAATAATATCGTTGCGGATGTTTTCAACCATTGTCACTAATTTAAAGGTGCCAATATGGGGTTTGCTGACGTACATAATTTCTTCTGGTGCACCGGCTTTCACAAACTCGGTTAAGACCTTGCGACCCAGGTGGCGTTTATCCTTTACTTGGCTATAGAGTTTGCCATCAGAAAACGTACCTGCACCGCCCTCACCATATTGAACATTGGATTCTGTATTAAGCTTGCCTTCTCGCCACAACCCCCAAGTGTCTTTAGTTCGTTGCCTGACTTCCTGACCTCGTTCTAACACAATGGGTTTGAGCCCCATTTGCGCCAATACCAATGCCGCCAACATACCGCAGGGGCCAAAGCCAATCACTATGGGACGTTGCTGAGATTCTGAAGGAAAGTCCTCCGCTGCTTCTGCAACAAATTGATAACGGGTATCAGGGCTTGGGCGTACAAATAATTGATTGGCGAACTGATCTAATACACGCTTCTCTGCGACAGCTGTTAGCACCACATCCAATTGATAAATCAGCAGTATTTTGTGTTTTTTTCGTGCATCGTAACTACGCTTGAACAAGCTAAAACTCTGCAGTTCATCCGCGGTTATACCTAATTTATGAAGAATAGTGGCTTGCAACTCCTCATCAGTATGATCAAGGGGTAGTTGTAAATCACTGAGTCGTAGCATAGTGGTTTAGCGTCGCTGGTAGTTAAACTATGATTGGACTGATTTGTATACATGCCCAGAGGCCGAGATTTTAACATAAGAACGGTCACCATAGAGACCACCACAAACGCTGCTCACTCCCATTTTCTTAGGTTATTCCCGGTACTCAGATAGATATTCCCCACCCTGAAAAAATCATCTAATTTCATATATTCACCCCCCATTTCTATGTAATATCGCATCAATATCAACACAGCAGAGTAAAAAAATTGAGCAAATCAACTTCAAAAAAAATTATTGGCAGTGAAGAGTGGTGCTCCTTTCCTGAACTTGGAATTCCAGCCATTAAAGCCAGGGTCGATTCCGGGGCAAAAACTTCATCAATTCATGCATTTAATATCCAACCATTTCGTCGATCTGGGCAAACATGGGTAAGCTTTGAAATACATCCCATTCAAAATAACCGAAGAACGGTTATCCGGTGCGAACGACCAGTAATTGATAAGAGAGTAATTAAAAGCTCTAGTGGCTTGTCTGAAACAAGATATGTGGTAAACGCCCACCTAAAGCTTGGAGAAGAGCTTTGGGAAGTTGAGCTAACTCTAGCAAACCGTGATTCTATGGGGTTTAGAATGTTATTGGGCCGAGAGGCTATGCAAAACCGTCTTATAGTTGATCCATCAGAAAAAAATATTTTAGGTGAGATTAAAAGTGACGTCATTAGCTCTTTGTATGGTAAAGAAGAAGCGAATACGAGTGGACTAAAAATTGCCATTCTAGCCAGCAATGAAGAACTCTATAGCAATCAGCGGTTACTCGAAGCTGGCGAAGAACGAGGGCATGAAATGATCTTCCTTAACGCCAAGCAATGTTATATGAAGTTGGATGCGCTAGAACCTGAGGCCCACTACAGGGGAGGAAAACTACTGAATGATGTCAATGCAGTCATTACTCGTATTCGACCCAGTGTGACTTTCTACGGAACAGCTTTGGCACGACAATTTGAAAGTATGGGAATTTATACAACAAACTCCTCATCCGCTATCTCTCAGTCGAGAGACAAACTTTTTTCTCTACAACTCATGCTTAAAAGCGGCATTAATATACCCACAACAGGTTTTGCTAACTCACCTATGGATACTAATGACCTTATTGAAATGGTTGGAGGAGCTCCACTTATCGTGAAACTTTTAGAAGGAACACAAGGTAGAGGTGTTGTTCTAGCTGAAACAAAAAAAGCTGCTGAAAGCGTTATTAATGCCTTTAAATCTCTGAGGGCAAACTTGCTCGTTCAAAAATTCATTAAAGAAGCCAACGGTAAGGATTTACGTTGTTTTGTTATCGATGGAAAAGTCGTTGCTTCTATCGAACGAACAGCAGCACCTGGAGAATTTCGAGCAAACATACATCAAGGTGGGACTGCTTCCGTTATTAAAATTACTCCTGCAGAAAGAATTCTCGCCGTAAAGGCTGCAAAAACACTCGGCTTGCAAGTAGCTGGTGTGGATATTATTAGATCACAATCAGGTCCATTACTTCTGGAAGTTAATTCATCTCCCGGGCTTGAAGGAATAGAAACTGCAACAGGAAAAGACATAGCCGGAATGATTATTTCATCTATAGAAAAAAAGCTTAAATGGAAAAGGGGATTGCCTAACAATTAACCAAATAATTTCATTTGTACATACTTTTATGAGCATACAGATATGAAAAAGTATTTTGAAAATCTTGCCAAAGCCCTATTGGGGCAATCCTATAGTGATCTAGACTCCACAGAACAAAGGGTCATTGATAGCATTGCTGAACAAACAACCATTTCCGAAAATGTGAATGAAACTTTTAGAGACACTCTGACATTTGGTCAAAGAGTTGCAGACTCCGTAGCCGCTTTTGGTGGCTCGTGGTCTTTTATAGGGCTATTCTTTGCATTCATTGCCATATGGATTTTCACTAACACTTTCTGGTTAATATCAGATGAGCCTTTTGACCCATACCCCTTTATATTGCTCAATTTAGGGCTTTCTTCACTAGCTGCTTTCCAGGCGCCTATTATCATGATGTCACAAAATCGGCAGTCCGCTAAGGATAGAGTAAAACAAGATGCAGCCTTTGAGATTAATTTAAAACTTGAGCTGGAAATTCTCCGCCTGCATGAAAAAATTGATCGTATACATGAGAGTGGAGACCTCTCATGAAAATAATTGTTGCATTCACTCTACTTGTTACGTACCTCATTTGTATTCGTTTTGTAACTCAAACCATTACAAAAATAGGCTCTATAAAATCAGTTAAAAGCTATCGAATTAAATACATAAGTAAAACCGTGAATCTGGTTTTATCTGGGTTTTTTATTATTCTATTGTTTTTATTTCTAGGCATTGAATACTCACAACTATCACTATTTCTATCTTCAGTATTCGCTATTTTAGGTGTTGCATTGTTTGCCCAATGGTCGATTCTTAGCAATATAACGGCAAGCCTGATTATATTTTTTGCTTTCCCATACCGTGTCGGTGATGCTGTTAAAGTGATAGACAAAGATGAAGATATTTCAGGTGTTATCGAGGAAATCTCTCTATTTCATGTCATTATTAAAAAGCAGGGTGATCTCATCACCTACCCAAATACACTTATTTTGCAAAAAGCTGTTATAAAACTAGCACAGTTGCCAGACAGTCAATCCTTAAACAAAATTGAGGACCCTGACACCAAAGAATAGCAAACGATTAGGAAGCCTTTTTGTGATTAACTTTTTACGCACAACAATGAATTTCAGCAGTAACGATATTATTTCTGCCCTACTTCTTCTATTTATTTTTTTATTTGTTTATATCGCATTTAATTTTACCAAATGGCGAAATAACTGGATCAAAAGTAAACCCTTCCCAAAAAAGTGGGATTCACTATTAGCTGTTAATCTACCAATTTATTCTTCTCTTAATACTGAAGAGAAAAGAAGACTACAGAAATTAATTCAACTCTTTATCACCAAAAAACGATTTGTAGGCTGCGCCGGTTTAACGATTACCGATAACATGAAAGTGACCATCGCGGCTGAAGCCTGTTTATTACTACTTAACCATCCAAAAACAGCTGTCTACCCCAAACTTTATTCTGTGCTTGTATACCCGGGGGCATTTCGTACTGAGCGAGAACAGCAACAATCCGATGGTACTGTATCTATCGCCTCACATAACCTTTCAGGGGAATCCTGGAGCAATGGGAAAGTTGTTCTATCGTGGGATGATGTTGTTGCAGGTGCCTCTGACTTTACCGATGGTCAAAATGTGGTGTTACATGAATTTGCTCACCAATTGGATTCCCACTCAGGTTCCACTAATGGTGCGCCTCCACTTCGCCGCAAAACCTATGGCACCTGGTCTAAAGTGTTGTCTGAGGAGTTCGAAGACCTTCAAAAAGCCTGTTTTAGACGCCATAAAACAGTGATGGATCATTACGGCGCAACTAATCCTGCTGAATTCTTTGCCGTAGCTACAGAAGCATTTTTTGAGAAACCCAAGCAGTTATACCTAAAACATCAAGAACTCTACGAAGAACTACGCTTATACTACCAAGCAGACCCCAGACAGTGGCATCAATAAAATCATCGTTTTTCCATTTATCTTTTACCTAGGAGAAAATTACAATGAGTCATCAAACCAGTAGTGGTAGTTGTTTATGTGGAAAAGTAAACTACGAAGTCTCTGGTAATTTAGGTATTTTTCAATACTGCCATTGCAGTCGTTGCCGAAAATTTACTGGCAGTTCCCACGCAGCCAATATCATTATTGCCATTGAACATTTTAAATGGATATCGGGAGAAGAGTTAGTTGGAAGCTATATTCCCGAGGAAACCAAACATTTTGCCACTGCTTTTTGTAAAAATTGTGGCTCATCCCTTCCATGGCTAGGTAAGAGCAAAAAGGCCATTGTTGTACCTGCTGGCACCCTGGACACCGACCCTGGGATACGCCCTTCACAGAATATTTTTTGTGACTCTGATGCCCCATGGTATAAGGAAGCTAGTGAGTTACCCAAATACTCTAAGTTACCAAAATAGAATGAATTACCAAAAAGAAATACTTTAATGGTTTTAGAAAGACTCTTTATCTCATGTTCTTATTATTTCTCTTTTTTCTTATTCCACGGTCTTAATTTAACCTGAGGGAACTGTTGTAGTGGAATGATACTCCAACGCTCCACTACAACAGATTTTACAGCTTAAAATGACAGCAACTAAACCACTGATTAAAACAAGAATAGGTGCTTACCCGAAAAAGAAAAATAGCTTCTTGTTGTGGTTTTTTACTTTCTTCCTCATGCTCTATTTTGTTTCAAAAGGGTATGCATCAGAAATCCAATCACCTACTGATGAAATAAAAAAATGGCATTTTTCAAGCGGCCCTAAACAAACTCAAATGTTAGAGTTGTTCACCTCTGAAGGCTGTAGTAGTTGCCCTCCAGCAGATCGCTGGTTGAGCAACTTGAAAAACTCTCCCGATTTATGGGTAAGTGTTATTCCCATTGCTTTCCATGTGGATTATTGGAACAGCTTAGGTTGGAGAGGTCCATTTTCTTCACGAGAAAACAGTTTACGACAACGAACCTACCGCCAGTTACGTTATGTAAATGGTGTTTACACACCTGGTTTTATTTTGAATGGATTAGAATGGCGTGGCTGGTTTAACCGCAACCCCATACCCAACAGAACACATAAAGATGTGGGAGAGCTATCGTTAGAAGCAACGAAGCTCAATAACAAAATATTATTTGATGCCAATTTTATGCGCCCGGGTGCAGCCGGCACAAAAATATACCGCTCCACTTCATCCAGCCAGCTAACACTGAATGTGGCGCTACTGGCAATGAATAAAAAAACTGATGTGCCCTTGGGGGAAAATAAAGGAAAAACGCTTCATCATGATTTTGTTGTTACAAACCTACAGTCGATACCCTACCCGGTTGCATCAGTAGTTGATGAGGAAAATCGGCCTCTTAATTGGCAGGGGGAATTAGATTTAAACCTTTGCACAGAATGCGCCGTTGCGGCCTGGATAAGTGAAACGGGTAATCAGCAGCCTATTTAGGCTACTGGCGGTTATCTTTGGTGATAAAACTCATGTTAATAACAGGCTATCTAAGCTACCTCGCCAACACGAAGTCATATATAAACTACCGTACATAAAGCTATATCAACGTACTGAAGCTAAACCTGCTACCAACTTATTGGTCGCTTTATTCAATACTTCAGTTACGACCTCCTGGTACTGTTGTTCATCTGCATGTAATTCATAATGATCGATATCTGCTCGATTTTTGCTAGAGCCCAGACTAAGCCAGCTAAGAGTCTTTTCCACAAAACCCCCAGTCTTATCTGAAGATTTTATAATCACCTTCATATCGCCCACTTCACTACTGCTTCGTAGAGACTGATCCAATACAACATTCACCACAGGGTTAGAGCAATAACCTTCACACCTAGAGGCCTTAAGCCCATAAAACTGCATTCTGGAACCGGCTCTAACCCTGATCATCGGCTCAACCACAATATCTGTCACCACCTTCAATGTAGACTTAACCTGTTGCCTTGTATGGGTGACATATAAGGTCACATCCATAACCGAAGCATTCATTTCATTGAGAATATTACTTATTTCCTTACCCCTGTTTTTTTTAACTTGATTTCCGATATCTCCATATTCCCAACCGGCATAGCCTATATCTAAATAACCGCCATCTAAAGAACGATTAGGATCGGATACCTTTAGACCAGTCGGCACTACATGAGTAGCCTCCAAGCCTGATGGTGGTGTTTGTTTAAACTGAACTTCTGAGTTCATAAATTTTTGATACGTGGGCGAGATCTCAAGTGACAGCATCGGCAATACATTTATACCCTGATGCTTTAACCCTTCGACAAAAGTGCTATAAACCTGATCGGTAATAAGCTGTAAGGTCTCATCTGTGACACCAATTAATCTGGCATCAACCACCACATTTTTTTCACTATCATCATTTAACTCAGGTGGGTTGTCTTTAGTAAAAAAAACCACCCGAAAATATGGCACCACAACAGGGTCTTCACTACGAACTACCTCTGCGCTACCAGAGACCTTTACACCTGAAACTTTTACACCTGAAACTTTTACACCTGAGACTTTTACAACACTGACGTCCGGAACGGACAACGAGTCATTATTTTTATGGCTAATTTCAGCCACAGTTTCATGGGCTGCCCCAATCTCAACAATAGGTGCAGCAGTCTCTTTTTGAAATGGCCAACATCCTGATAATGCCAGCAATACAACTAGCATCGGTATAACACGCATTCCTATTCCCTAAATTTGACACTTCCTAATTGTGATGCTGGCCAATCAGAAAATCTAAATCAGCCCCATTTTTTTCTGCCCACTTGTTAGTGAAGCCACTAGCTTACCCGTGGCGTCCTTAAGCGTTTCAGTTACAACCTTCTCATATTTAGCCGAATCAGCATGAAGTTCATATCGGTTAGTGCTGTTGTATTGAGCATTTTTTCCAGGTGTTAACCAAGTTAGTGCCGCAACGGCTATATCACCAGCTTTATCACCTGATGTGGTTGTTTCACGCAATTCACCCACCTGCTGTGTTTTGTACACAGGTTGACCTAATCTAGCATTAGCAACTGTATTCGGGCAGTAACCAACACATTTAGACGATTCCAAACCGTAGAACTGCATGACAGACCCTGGAGTCACTGTTGTCGTTTGGCCAATACTAATACCTGTTACAACTCGAAGCGTTGATTCTACTCGCTGGCTTAAGTAAGTAACATACAGTGTCACATCCATTAGAGACGCATTCATCTCTTTCATGATGTTACTAATTTCCAAACCACGGGTAATTTTAGTATCGGAGGCTTTCATTCCAGAAGGCGTGACATAAACAGCATCTGGCCCAAATAATGCCTTATCCTTATACAGGGTCTGCCCTTTAAACTTCTGATAGGTAACTGATTTTTTCAGGGATGAAGCGGGAAGTACCTCAATGCCTTTTTGTTTCATTTGCGCCACAAAATTTTTATAGGCCTGATCAGTAATACGTTGTAGCGCTTCATTATCGACCCCCACCACTTTAGATTTAATAATGACTTTGTCACCGCCATTACCAGTAAATCCACCGGGGTTGTTTTCCGTATAGTATGCTACACGAAAGTAAGGCACGACAGCACGGCTCTCGCCCTGAACTGCTTTAGTACCACTCACTTCAACATCCTTGGTCTTGGAAAGTCCCATAAACCCACTTTTTTTAACGGTAGGTGCTACATCGTCTGCTTGTTTAACCGGTGCACAAGCTGATAAAACCAACAATGCTGATAAAACTAATATAAAGCGCATTTTTACTCCCTAGATGTTCTTAATATTAAAAGATTAAAGCTATCCCCTTGGCCGAAGTAATCTAAGCCTGGTCAGAAAGTGCGAAGTAAACTGGATAATTGCCTGATCGGTCAAGAACATTTCTCCCTATTTCCTAACAACCTCTTTTTTCATGACAGAAAAATGTTGAACAACTACACTTTACCTCCAATGGAAGCAGAATATGTTGATATAGTTATTGTCGGTGCTGGATTATCAGGCATTGGGGCTGCCTGGCATTTGAAAAATAAGTGCCCAAACAAACGTTATCTTATTCTTGAAAGTAGAAACACTCTGGGAGGGACGTGGGATTTATTTCGTTACCCAGGTATTCGTTCAGATAGCGATATGTTTACCATGGGTTACCAATTTAAACCGTGGCAAGACAACCGTACCATGGCCGATGGTGCGTCTATTCTCAATTATGTAAAAGAAGCTGCATCAGAAAATGATATAACCCAACATATACGCTATGGCCATAAATTAACCACTGCTTCGTGGTCAAGTGAGAAGGCCATATGGACCCTCACAGCTCAATGTCAACGAACGGGGACCATAACAAAAATTCAATGCCAATTTTTACTTATGTGTGCTGGCTACTATCGCTATGACGAAGGTTACCGTCCTGAATTCAAGGGCAAAGAAAAGTTTCAGGGAACGCTCATCCACCCCCAACACTGGCCAGAAGATCTGGATTACAGTAACAAAAAAATAGTCGTCATTGGTTCCGGAGCGACAGCAATAACATTAGTGCCTGAACTGGCAAAGAAAGCACAGCATGTCACTATGTTACAACGTTCTCCTTCTTATATTTTCTTTTCGTTTACCTCAATCATTTTGTGATAAAGATTAGAGGGATTTCGTTGAGCAAGCTCTGGAACGGTATCAACACCGGAATTTTCCAAAAGGTCGGCATACTCACTACCAACACCTTTTACCCGAGCCAAATCAGCACGGTTTACCCAATTCATAATAAGTTTTGGGTTAATACCAGACTCTTCAGCAATAGTCTGTCGGCCTAAGGCTGTCGCACCCAAATCTAGCAATTGTTCCTGAGTCATCAAACCGCAGCTAATCAGCTTTCCTGCATAAGCCTCGCCAATACCCTCAACTTCTGTCAATTTGGTCATTCTTTTTTTCTCCTGCCAAATAAAAAAACCCTGTTGGAGATTATTAGAATTCACCGGCATCAAAGCCATAGGAAATCGTAAATATCCTGTAAAACCTGCAGTTACAAGTAGATACTGTACAAAGAATTATTTAGAAAAAATTTTACTGAGAAATATCGAGGGGAATAGATAACGTGAACTGAGAACCTAAGTGGTCATTGTTTTTAACGGTGACAGTACCATGATGCTTTTCACAAACAGCCATAACAAAACGCAAACCAAGGCCTGCACCTGAACGTACACCTACAGAATTACTACCTTGCTTAAAGCAATCAAATAATTGGTGTAAATCAGCTTCTGGAATACCACTCCCTTGATCGCTAATTTGTATCTCAACAACGCTATTGATGACAGAGGTATCAACATCAATTTGAGTGTCTTCATCCGAATACTTAACCGCATTATCTAAAATATTAACAATAGCTCTTTCCATCAGGCTACTATCACAAAGAATCCAAAGTTCGGGGTTCGTTTCTGGGTAGTGAATCGTAATATCTCGCAATTTTGCAGAAGGATAAATTTGTATCACTGCATTATAGATAAGTGAATGAACATCACAGCGCTCAATGTTCAGAGTTTGTATATTTTCTAATTTAGCGAGCTGAATAAAATTTTCTGCATAGGAAAGATTTCTATGTATATAGCGCTCAATATCTTTTAACAACATTGTCTGATTTGGTTCTAAGTTTTCCTCCTTGGCACCTTCAATCAAGGCCAATACTGATGTCATGGGAGAACGCATATCATGGGATAAAAAGTTAAGTGCTTCGGTTTTCTCTCTTTCACGCTTTTTAAGTTCTGTAATATCTGTGATATTGATTAGAAATAAAGGTGCAACCGCATGAATCACCCTACCCCGGCAAAGAATAGTTCTGCCGGAAGATAAAATTTCTCCTTGAACAGTAAAACTTTGTTCAAAAAAAGCTAGTTCATTGACCAGTGTTTTCCATGACTGGTCACCCATTAAATTAATATTTTCCAATAGATCGAAAAGCTGTAAGTGTTTAGCCTCGACCCCCAACAGCTCTTTAGCTTGATCGTTAAT
>Ga0255755_1000141_pt1 | contig 75591 bp, 82 predicted proteins | sample 011ome_18_FD_179955 | JGI IMG/M metagenome (GOLD analysis project Ga0255755, IMG submission 179955) | Coastal salt marsh microbial communities from the Groves Creek Marsh, Skidaway Island, Georgia - 011501BT metaG (version 2) | ecosystem: Environmental > Aquatic > Marine > Intertidal zone > Salt... | reverse complement strand
GCGATGGAGTGCTGGGAACACATACTTGAATATTTTCATTAGCACATAATTGTAAAAACCTTTCTAATCTTGCACTGCTATGCTCTGGACCCTGGCCCTCATAACCATGCGGAAGAAGCATCACCAGTCCAGAAAGCCTTTCCCATTTGTGCTCAGCGGAAACGATAAATTGATCTATAACTACTTGCGCTCCATTAACAAAATCTCCAAACTGCGCTTCCCAAATCACTAGACCAGATGGTCTGGTAGCAGAATAACCGTACTCAAACCCTAGCACCGCTTCTTCAGAAAGAAGGGAATCATAAATATCTATAGTTGTATCAGCATTGTTTGCAATTTCAGTTAATGGCATGGATCCAATACCATTTTTTTGATTTAGCACCACTGCGTGACGATGAGAAAATGTTCCTCTTCTAACATCTTGACCGGAAAATCTAATAGGATAGCCTTGATCAAGCAAAGTTGCATAAGCCATATTTTCAGCAAATCCCCAATTCACAGGAATGTTTCCTTTTATCATTTCAATTCTATCTGCAAAGATTTTTTCTACCTGTCTTTGCAATACGAAATCCTTTGGAGGTGTGAAAGCTATCTGAGCAAGCTCTATAAACCTTTGTTGATTAAAAGCAGACTTAATTTTTTCGTTTGCACTTTGATTCATATATGGAGTCCAATCAAACCACATCGATTCATTAGGTTTTGTTGCTAAGTTGTGTGCAACAGAGTCTCCGTCTTCTAAACTAGCTCTATATTTCTTTTCAATTTCATTACAATCAGACTCATTAGTAACGCCAGACAGAATAAGCTTTTCTTGATATGCAGTTTTCACAGATGGATGGGCGGCAATTTTTTGATACATTATTGGCTGCGTTGCTGATGGGTCATCAGCTTCATTGTGGCCTCTTCTTCGATAGCAAAAAAGATCTAAAATGATATCTTTTTTAAAATTGTGCCTATATTCGCATGCTAATTTAGCTGCAAAAACAACCATTTCTGGATCATCTCCATTAACATGAAGTATAGGTGCTTCAATCATTTTTGCGACATCAGTCGCATACTGTGTTGATCTAGAATCCTCTTCATTAGATGTGGTAAATCCAATCTGATTATTAACTATTACATGTATTGAACCGCCAACTCCATAACCTCTAGTTTGAGACATTTGAAGGGTTTCCATTACCACGCCTTGGCCAGAAAATGATGCGTCACCATGAATTAAAATTGGAACAACAAGCTCTTTTTTCGTATCTTTTAATCTATCCTGCCTTCCTCTAACTGATCCCAACACTACAGGATCAACAATCTCAAGATGTGAAGGATTGTTTGCTAGAGAGACATGCACTTCTCCATTAGGAGTTAGTATATTCGATGAAAAACCTAGATGGTATTTTACATCGCCCGAACTTGCTCCCTCTAATTCGAAATCCTCCTCAAAAGCAGAAAATAATTCTTTGGGCGGTTTGCCCAATACGTTGACCAGCAAGTTCAATCTGCCCCTATGCGCCATACCAAAACAAATTTGTTCAGCTCCAAATATTCCACAGTTCTGTATCAAGCTATCAACCAAGGGGATAAGAGATTCCGCGCCATCAATTCCAAACCTTTTCATGCCTGGATATCTTGCAGACAAAAATTTTGCAAGGCCTTCGGCTGAGCTTAAACGTTTTAGAATATATTTCTGTTCATCTGGCTCAAAATGAAGCTTCCCTAGATTTGGCTCAAGTCTATTTTGGAACCAAGTCCTTTCCTCCAAGGATGAAAGATAGTTATATTCTATTCCTAAAGTATTGCAATATATTGCCTCTAAAGCTTGGATAATTTCAGACAAGGTTGCTGAATCTTTTCCTATCTTTAATGTATCTGTATCAAATACATCTGAGAGGCTTGATTCATCTAGATCATAGAAACTCAGATCTAAATCGTCACAGTGTCGTATTGGTTTTAGTCCCAATGGATCTAATTTAGCCTTTTGATGCCCTCTATTTCGGTAAGCTTGTATCAATTTGATAACTTGGATTTGGTTTGAGTTAATGCTGCTACGGATAGCAGGTTTTATAGAAGGATTAACCTTTGCTTCTTTGAATTTGTTGATAATCCCTTTGTGCGAAACCTCTTTTTGAGAACTATTAACCTTAGGTAATGAATCAAAGTAAATTTTCCAATCATCAGGAACTGATAATGGATTTTCTAAGTATGATTCATATAGAGATTCTAAATATGAGCTTTGAGCACCTGCCGCATGAGAGGTTGACCAGAATGTCTCCATGTTATTCATTTTTTTTGATTAGGTCACTCCATCAGATACAATAATATTTTTCTTTTTCTTTTCAGACAACAACATTGACTTGATTTCACCAATTGCATGATTTGGGTTTAAGTCTTTAGGACAAACATTCACACAATTCATAATTCCATGACATCTGTAAACACTAAATGGATCAGATAATCCATCTAACCTTTCCGCAGTTTTGGTATCTCTTGAATCAGCAATAAATCTATAAGCCTGCAACAAAGCAGCTGGCCCAACAAACTTATCTGGATTCCACCAAAAGGATGGGCAGCTAGTTGAGCAGCACGCGCATAAAATGCACTCATATAGACCATCAAGCTTCTCCCTCTCGTCTGGAGACTGTAATCTTTCTTGAGCCGGGGGCTCAGTTTCGTTTTGAAGAAAAGGTTTGATCTTATCGTATTGAGCATAGAACTCTGTCATATCAACAACCAAGTCACGAATTACTGGTAACCCTGGCAATGGTCTGAGTTCAATTTTATTATTTTTAATTGCTTGAGAGATTGGAGTAATGCATGCAAGCCCATTCTTTCCATTGATATTCATTCCATCTGATCCACAAACTCCTTCTCTACATGATCTTCTATATGAGATTGAGGAATCTTGCTCTTTAAGAATATTTAATAATTCAAGAAGCATAATATCCTTCTCAGGTTTTTGAAGAGTGTAGGTTTGAGTGTAAGGAAACTTATCAGTTTCTGGGTTGTATCTATAAATGTTTACGTCAATCATATTTTAATCTCAAATAAAATTAATATGTTCTTACCTTTGGTTCAAAAGTATCCACTTGAGCGGGTGCAAAATTAACATCTCTTTTGCTCAAAGTTTTTTGGATGGGATCATACAAAGAATGACACAACCAATTTTCATCATCACGCTCCTTAAAATCATCTCGAGCATGGGCTCCTCTGCTTTCTGTTCTTTGAAATGAAGCTATTGCAGTTGCCTCAGCAACTTCAAATAAATTCTGAAGTTCTAAAGCTTCGACTCTACTTGTGTTGAAAGCCATACTCTTGTCTTTTAGGTGAAGGCTGGAAACCTTTTCACGTATCTCCTGTAAAGCTGCAACGCCTTTCTCCATATAATCACCTCTTCGGAAGACGCCAAAATAATTTTGCATAACAGATTGAAGCTCTCTCTTGACCTCAGCTACTTCAAAGCCATCATTGGATAAATTAATCTTGTTAAGTCCATCAAGTGCTTTATTAATATCATCGCTATTAGCATCTGCAACTCCGCCGCCTGACTTCAATGCTTCTTGAATGTGAATTCCGGCAGCCCTTCCAAATACTACTAGATCAAGAAGAGAATTGCCTCCTAGTCTGTTAGCTCCATGAACGGAAACACATGCAGCTTCACCAACTGAGAATAAGCCAGAAATAATCTCGTCTACTCCATTAGATTGAGTAAAAGCTTGGCCATTAATATTGGTTGGCGTTCCCCCCATCATATAATGGCATGTTGGAACAACAGGAATGGGATTATAAATTGGATCAACTCCAGCAAATGTTCTTGAAAGCTCGCATATTCCAGGAAGCTTTGCGTTAAGCACATCTGCACCTAAATGGTCTAGTTTAAGGAAAACATGATCTTTATTTTCACCACATCCTCGACCTTCTAAAATTTCTAATACCATTGATCGTGCAACCACATCTCTTCCAGCTAAATCTTTAGCATTAGGTGCATATCTCTCCATGAATCTCTCACCCTCAGCATTGATTAGATAACCTCCTTCTCCCCGGCAACCTTCCGTAACTAGAGAACCTGCTCCATAGATCCCAGTTGGATGAAACTGCCACATTTCCATATCTTGAGCAGGAAATCCGGCTCTTAAGGCCATACCCAAACCATCTCCAGTATTTATAAGGGCATTTGTTGTGGAAGAATATATTCTTCCAGCGCCGCCAGTGGCCATTACTGTTGCTTGAGATTTTAAATATGCGACTTCTCCAGATTCAATGGAAAATGCAATAACACCAGTCACTTCTTTTGATTGATTTAAAACCAAATCTACAGCAAACCATTCATTAAGAAAGTTTGAACCTTCCTTGATATTATTTTGATAAAGGGTATGAAGCAATGCATGTCCGGTCCTGTCTGCTGCTGCACAGGTCCTTGCCGCTTGACCACCTTTACCAAAATCTTTTGACTGTCCCCCAAAAGGTCGCTGATATATTCGCCCATTCTCAAATCTAGAAAAAGGTAACCCCATATGCTCAAGCTCAAATACTGCCTTGGGTCCCTCTGAACACATATATTCAATTGCATCTTGATCACCGATGTAGTCCGATCCCTTTACAGTGTCATACATATGCCAACGCCAATCATCATTAGGATCTTCACTTGCAATTGCGCAAGTAATTCCCCCTTGAGCTGAGACAGTGTGAGATCTTGTTGGGAAAACTTTAGAGACCACTGCTGTCTTCAATCCAGATTTTGCAAGCTCTAAAGAGGTTCTCATTCCTGAACCTCCACCGCCAATAATTAGAGCATCAAATTCTAATGTTTTAATATTTGATGAATTAAAGATTTCCATATTAAGACCAGATAATTAAAAGATAAAAAATAACAAGAAAAAAACCAAGAACAATAAAGAAGCACTCAAAGCTCTTTCTCAATAAATTTGCATACGTTGACAGATTTGAGGAAACAAAACCAAGCGTCCTCTTGGTTAAATAATCAGTGCCTACAGTCCATAAACCCGCAAATGCATGTGCACAAGCCAAGATAATAAAAAGACTCAATGAGAGTTTGAATGTGGTACTTTCTGTTAAGAATTGAAAACTGAATCCATCAGTCAAAAAAATGAATCCTACATATATAAGAAATAAAAGAAAATAAATCGCAGAATATCTTTGCAGGTACCAAATTAATTTACCTAATTTCATGTCAGTACCAGTATTGTTAAAAGAGCAATCACGAGAAACAATATGATTGCAATTTTTGCTGATGTATTTGATGCAGAAAGAGTCTCACTAATTAAATGGAAATCCATTAACATGTGTCGCATACCTGCAATGACATGGTATATAAAGATCAATATATTAAAAAGGACAAATGTTCTTAAAAAAAAAGAAGCTTTGTACGCATCCAAAAATGAGATAAATGAAGTCTGGCTAGCAAGAAGCATATTTAAAATATATGCTAAAACAGGAAGAACCATAAAAAAAATAAGTATTCCTGAAACCCTATGAGATATAGATAAAAAAGCTGATAGTGGAAGCTGAATTTTAAATAAATTAATATATATAGGTTTTATAGACATTTGTTACTTTTAAAGTACTTTATAAGCCTAAATTATACGTAATTAAAATAAGAAAATCTTATTTTTTTAATTTTTTTACGTGCTTTATAAGCCTTTTTTTCTTCTTAATTTGTCTTGAAGATAGCTCATTTTTATTGCCGTCAAAAGGATTGTCCCCTTTTTTAAAAATAATGCTTAACTCAACACCATTTAGGTTAAGTTCCTCTCTGAACGAATTAATTAGATATCGCTTATAATTTGAAGGAATTTTGCTAGAAAAGTTTGAATGTATTATGAATTTTGTAGGATGAATACCACCAAAATGGACATATCTCATTTTAATTTGTCGACCTGAAATACTCGGTGTATTGATTGAGTTGGTAAACTTAAGAAGCAGCTTGTTCAACTTGCCAGTAGAAAATTTAGTTTTTGCTAATTGATTAACTTTAGCAAGAGTATCAAAAAGTTTTTTAAACCCTCTTTTTTGAAGCCCTGAAATTTCGACTAAAATCAAGTCATTTAAAGCTGAGTTTTGGAATTTTTTAGTTTCTTTAAGGTCTAGCAAGTGTTCTACACTAAGTTTATCAATTTTATTTAAAGCAACCACAACAGGCTTTCCATAACCTCTAATCAGATTCAAGATTCTTAAATCTTGGTCGACTATCCCATCTGATGCATCAACTATCATTAAAACAATATCTGACTCATCTACGGCATGCATTGCTCTTACATATGAAAAATACTCTACCGCATGACTCTGTTTATATTTCTTTCTAATCCCTGCTGTATCAATAAAAATAAAATTCTCATCATCAAAAACAAATGGGACATGTATAGAGTCTATAGTTGTGCCAGGAACATCCGAAACAATTAGACGATCTTGCTTTGTGAATTGATTAATAAATGTTGATTTGCCTGCATTTGGTCTTCCAATTACAGCTATTTTTGTTCCTTTTATATCTTCTTTAGAACTAGCAATTGATAGTTCAGCAAATTTTTGAGAAATAACATTTTGTAATTCCTTGATACCACGAGAATGCTCTGCACTAATTTCAACCATATCTCCTGAGCCAAACTTTAAAAGATCTTCTTTTGCATTTGATCTTTTTTTTATATCAATTTTATTTAAAACAACAAGGAATTGCTTGTTCATTTTTCTTATAGATTGATATAAATCAATATCATCTGCAGTCAACTCTTCTGAACCATCAATTAACAGCAATATAAGGTTAGAATCTTCTGCAGCTATAAGTGCCTGCTCTGTGATTGCTGCGCTGAATTCTGTAACTTCAGAACCAACTCCCCCTGTATCAACCACTAAATATTGCTGGTCCTTGATCGAGGCATAACCAAAATTTCTATCTTTGGTAAGCCCAGAAAAATCAGAAACAATTGCATTTCTAGTTTTTGTAAGCTTATTAAATAGAGAAGATTTTCCTACATTGGGTCGGCCAAGAATTGCAATTGAATTTAACATTTTGAAAAGGCATATTAGAGCTTAATTGCAGCTATGTTAGATTCCTGATCAATAACATATGCAAACTCTCTAAAAGTAACAATGCTCATTATTGGATTACTAGATACTTTTTTTCTTCCAACGGTGATTCCAGTCATTGGATTAATTGCATGGACATAGCCGTCTAGGTCTCCAACGAGTAATAAGTTCTTATATGCTGCTCCGCTTGATAGTTCTCTTCTTAAATACTCTTCTGAGGTCCAAGAAGGAGCTAAATTAGTCAAAGAGAATGACAAAATTGAGCCATTATCTTGTATTGCCATAATCATATTATTGCTTACAACAGGAGAATAAAATGATGAAGATTTTGCATTCCATACTGGTCTTTTTTGAGCTATATCAAATGCTGTTAAATTGCCTTGATAATTAGTGGCAAAAATTAATTGCTTAGCTAAAACTGGAGCTGAATCTGCATCTATTAGATTCTCAAGCTCAGACGAGCCTTCAACAAAAGAGATAGGTGCATCCCAAAGAAAGAAACCTGTTTCTAGTTGGAATGCCCCCATGCGACCATTGTCAAAAGTAGAAAAAACAATGCCATTTTCAATGATTGATTCGCCTGTTCCCCGAACAGTCAAAGCAGGCAACTGAGATCTAAAAGACCATTTTTTGTCACCTGATAAAGCATTCAATGCGACCAATTCACCCACAGAATTTTTGACAATAATCAATGAAGCACTTACCACTGCATTAGATAAAACCTCTCCACCTATATTTTTTTCCCAAATAATCTCTTGGGTCTCTGAGTCAATGGCAATTACAAAACCATTAACATCGGATACGATTAATTTACCAAAACCTGAAGCTACCCCCGCTGCTAATTCACGATTGAGATTAATTTTCCAATTTTCTTTTCCAGAGATAGGGTTGATTGAAAAAATATTTCCTTCAGGTTCAGCAATTAACATATTCCCTGAATAAAACGAGGGCTTAAAAGAACCTATACTATTTTCTCCTTTAAAAGATTTTTTCCACTCTAAAGATATTGGGTAATCATTCTTAAAAGATTGAAGAGGAACTGGTTCAATCACTTCAACATCTGAATCATCAGACCAAAAAGCTAAAGTCGAGCATGAAGAGGTGAGTATTAAAACAATACTTAAAAATATATTATTTTTCATTGGTATTAGTTTGTAATTTTATTAATCTTCATTTTTAAAAGAGATTTTTGAGATTCATTTTGTGAATTCTCAAGAGCCAATGAATATTGATCTAAAGCTAAGTCATTTTTTTCAAGTCCAGCCAAGGCATCCCCTTTCACCTCGTAAACAAGCGGGTGCTCCGATTCAGAATTAAATGATTCTAAGACAGCCAGGACAACAGAATAATTTTGTTTGCTTAGTTCAATTCTAGCAATATTTATTTTTGCAATTGAATTCAACATATCATTTCCAAAAAACCCTGAAGTTGAATCTAGAAGTTGTTGAAAATCTTCTAAAGCAGCATCAAGATCGCCTTCTCTGGCAAAAGATGAGCCTCTTATCATCCTTGCAAGCTGAGCATAGCCAGTATTAGAGTATTTTTCTTGTAACTTATCAAAATTCTCTTTATTGTTAGATGCGCTTGTTGATTCATTGGCAAGACCAACAGACCACGCATCATAAATCTCAGCTGCTTTTAAGTTCTGCGAACTGCTATATGACTTATAACCAATAGAAGAGGTTAGAATGAATGTAAGAAGCAAGAAGCCAATCACAAGGGTATTTTTATGATCCTTAAAGAAATTTACAAATGCTGAAAATCTCTCTTCATCTGAACTGTACTCTGCCATTATCTCTCCTAAAGATTGGTATATTTGTCTATGACTTCTTTTGAGCTAAGAAGTTCTTGCTCACCGCCTTCGCTAAGGTCTTTCCATATTACTTGATTATTTTTTACTTCATCTTCTCCAATAATAATTGCGTAACTGCAACTGTTTTTATTGGCTCGTCTGAGCTGAGATTTTAAACTTCCCTCACTTAAAAACGTATCAAGAATAATACTATTGTTTGCACTTCTTAAATCATCGGCTATTTTATATGTTTTTTTGCCAGTCTGCTCTCCCGTGACTATAAACCCAACTTTTAATGATGGTTTAGTGCTTTCGGGATTTAGGAGCTCAACTATTCTTTCAACGCCTATAGCAAAGCCTATGGCATGCATATCTTTGCCGCCCAATTGATTAGAAAGATTGTCATATCTTCCTCCTCCAAGAAAGGCATCTTGTGCTCCTAGTTCTTGTGAAACAGTTTCAAATACAATGCCTGTGTAATAATCCAATCCTCTGACTAGCGATTGATCAATCTTAATATCGCAATGATTACTAAATGTATCTACAAGATCTTGCAAGAAACTCTTTGACTCATTCGAAATAAAATCTTGGAATTTTGGGCCTTGTTCTAACAATGCCTGAGTAGATTTTTCCTTAGAGTCCAAAACTCTCAATGGATTAGATTCTAATCTTACTTGATCTTTTTCATGCAAGTCATTTATATGTGGCTTCAGAAAACTAACCAGTGACTCACAAAAACTTTCCTTAGCATTTGCATCACCAAGGTGATTAATGTTGATTGTATAGTTTGTAATACCAATTAATTTATTAATCTGCAAAACCATGCTGATTAACTCATACTCAGAAATTCCTTCCTCGAATCCAAGATACTCAACTCCCACTTGATGAAACTGCCTAAATCTTCCTTTTTGTGGTCTCTCATATCTAAACATTGGCCCTTGATACCATAATTTATGTTTTTCCTGCTCTTGTTTTTTTTGAATAATTGCCCTGATCACACTGGCTGAGCCCTCTGGCCTCAGACTGATGCTGTCTTCATTGCGATCTAAAAATGAATAAAGCTCTTTATTAACAATATCAGATGAGTTTCCCACTGACCTTGAAAAAAGTTCTGTGGCCTCAAGTAATGGAGTGCGAATTTCATGCGTGCCAAAAGAATGAAAAATTTCTGAAAGCTTTGATTCAAATATATGCCATCTCTCTAGATCTTCAGGAAATAAATCAGGCATACCTCTTAATGATTGAATCTTCACTTTTTAACCTTTTGCAATTATGTCTATAGCGCTTTTCTTTTGCAGCTGTTCTTTTACCTGCTCTTCTATTGTATCAACAAGTTTCTCATTAGAGACTTTTTTTGAAGGAGTGCCATTCACATAAAGCAAGTTACTCGGGCCTCCCGTTAGGCCAACATCAGCTGCCTTAGATTCACCGGGACCATTAACGTAGCAACCAATGATAGCCACCTCTAGGTCTTCAGCGATTCCCTCAAATCTTGCTTCAAGTTCATTAACTACCTCTATAACATTAAAATTTTGTCTAGAGCAACTTGGACATGCAACTATTCTAATACCACGACTTCTTAGGTTCAGGCTTTTTAAAATATCCCAACCAATCTTAACTTCATCTACAGGATCAGATGCAAGCGAGACTCTAATCGTGTCACCAATGCCCTCAGACAAAAGCATGCCTAGACCAATAGATGACTTGACTGAACCTGCTCTGTAACTACCAGACTCTGTAATGCCTAGATGTAATGGCTGATCTAACAATTTAGAAAACTTCCTGTAACTTTCAACAGTCATTTGAATATTTGAAGCTTTAAGGCTTAATTTAAAGTTTGAAAAATTATATCTATCTAATATATCTACATGCCTCAGAGCTGATTCTACCAAGGCATCAGAATTAGGTTCTCCATACTTCTTTTGCAGATCTTTTTCCAATGAACCAGCATTCACACCAACTCTTATTGGTATATTGTTATCTTTTGCAGCTTGAATGATTTCTTGAACCTTGTTTTCTTTTCCTATGTTACCTGGATTAATTCTGAGACAATCAGCAGAATCGGCAACAAGCAAAGCAATTTTATAATCAAAGTGAATATCTGCAACCAAAGGGACTGAAACTGAATTTTTAATTTTTTTGAATGCTTTTGCGCAATCTTCATCAGGAACTGAGACTCTAACAATATCAGCTCCAGCCGCCTCTAATTCTGCAATTTGATTTACTGTAGCTTTAATATCTGCTGTATTTGTGTTGGTCATAGATTGAATAGAAATAGGATGATCGCCACCTACACCAACTCTTCCTACAAATATAGGCTTGGTTTTTTTTCTTTCTATCCAGGAATTATTCATACTTCAGGTACCAATGAATCAACATTAACATCAAGTTGAGCTGAATCAAGTTTATCTTGTATAAAAAAATTATTGATTTCATCATGTAATTTATTGATATCTTGATTAACGACTTCCTCCATTTTTGATACAGCAGATTCGGATTGAATGACATTTTCTTTTGGTTGAGTTTCAGAAAGCTTCTCAAGATCATTGCTATCATTGAAGATAAAAAATATTAAAAGTAAAACAAAGAAACATATGATAAAAATGTTAATAACATATTTTTTCAAAAATGTTGGGTCAGGCAAATCATTTTGAAGCTCTTGATCTGCTGCAGCAACTACATCAGCATTATAAATATCAAAAAAACTAATCTCTAAATTAAGAAATTTTGCATATTTTTTAAAATATTGAACAGCAAACATTCTCGCTGGAAAAACCGCATAATCGCCTGACTCAATAGCCTTAATATATTCAATACTAATTAAAGTTTGATGTGAAACCTCTTCAACAGTCATTGAGCGAAGTATTCGAGCATTTTTAAATGCCTTGCCGACCTTACCTGTATGAGCAGATTTCAGATTCATGAGGTATTAATTAAATTGATTGCATTTGTTTTATTTTTTCCTTTAATGCTTTTTTTCAGCTTACCGACAAGTTGACCGCATGCGCCATCTATTGCGTCTCCTCTTGTGATTCTGAGAGTCGTAATAAGACCTTTTTTAATGAGAAAATCTTTAAACTTGAAGATAGCTCCTTCTTGAGATCGAGAGTAATTACAGCCATCAAATGGATTAAAAGGAATGAGATTTATTTTGCAAGATAGTCCATTTAAAATCTTTGCTAACTGTTTAGCATGATCTAAAGAATCATTTATGCCATCTATTAAGATGTATTCAATTGTTATTGTTTTTCGCTTGCTATGATTTTTTAGATAGTTCTTGCAAGCATCTAATAGCTCCTCTAGTGGATATTTTTTATTAATAGGAACTATTTCATCTCTTAGGGTGTTATTAGCGGCATGCAATGAGATTGCTAACGAAACATCTGTTTTATCAGCAAGTTTATTTATTTCTGGCACTATCCCCGAAGTGCTTAAGGTGATTCTTCTTTTTGAAAGTCCGTATGCATTTTGATGCTGCATTAGACTAATGGAAGACATAACCGGCTTAACATTCAAAAGGGGTTCACCCATCCCCATAAATACTACATTTGATATCGGGGGACTAGATTCATCATAAAAATTAGCGAGCCATAGCTGACCTATAATTTCGGCATCAGATAAATTTCTTTCAAAGCCCTGCGCTCCAGTTGCGCAAAAAGTACACTGCAGTGCGCACCCTGCCTGAGATGATATACACAGAGTTAATCTTTTCTTTTCCGGGATCTTGACCATCTCAATCATTGAGCCTGAATCTAGTTTGATCAGGTATTTTTTTGTTCCCTCTTCAGATAATAAGCATTCTTCTACCTTAGGGGGTTTGACCTCTGCAATTTCAGTAAGTTGATTTCTTAATTCAAGACTGAAATCAGTCATTTTTATAAAATCAGTTACACCTCGTTGATGAATCCATTTCATCAATTGAAGAGCCCTAAAACTTGGTTGCTGTATTGAATGGAAAAAATCTACCAGCGACTCATGTGAGAATCCAAGTAGATTTATTTTTTTTCTTTTTGCACTCAATTAAAAGATTTCACTATCATCAAAAAAATAAGAGATTTCTCTTGCTGCACTATCAGTTGAGTCAGATCCATGTACAGCATTAGCATCAATTGTTTCTGCAAAGTCTGCTCTAATAGTGCCCTGCTCTGCTTCGCTTGGATTTGTTGCGCCCATTAACTCTCTATTTTTTAAAACAGCGTTGTCTCCCTCAAGAACCTGAACAAATACTGGGGCTGATGTCATATATTCAACAAGATTAGGGAAAAATGGTCTTCCCTCATGCTCAGCATAAAAACCTGCCGCTTTTGCTTTATCCATATGTATTAATTTACCTGCAATCACCTTCAGGCCATTTTCTTCAAATCTATCTATTATTTTTCCAATAATATTTTTTGATGTTGCGTCAGGCTTAATAATTGAAAGTGTTCGTTGTATTGTCATAAGGTTGCTCCTAAATTTGCGGTATTATAGGTGACTTAGTCTAATTCATCCATCCATGCCATCTGGATTGCCTCAAGAATCTTTTCATTAGAATTATTTGGACTATCCTCAAAATTCTTTAGGCTACAAATCTTTTGATGTAAGTCCGGAAAACTTATCCATTGAGGATCAATCTCGGGATACGCTTCGCTAAGGTCTATTGCAATTTCTAAAATATCTGACCATCCAATCTTCATTAATGATCCTCAGAAACTTGATTAATAGTATATTTTGGTAATTCAACTGTAAAAATTCCACTTTCTGGAACAGTTTGACAGCTTAAACGAGAGTTTGGTTCAAGTCCCCAGGCCTTATCAAGAAGATCTTCCTCATCTTCAGATGCTTCATTAAGATTGGTAAATCCATCTCGAACGATAATATGACATGTAGTGCATGCACAGGACATTTCACATGCATGTTCAATTTTAATGCCTGATCTCAAAGCAGCCTCACAAATAGACTCATCTTTTTGAGTTTCAAATTCTGCTCCATCAGGACATAACTCAAAATGAGGTAATAACTTTATAAGTGCCATTTAAATAGTGAAACTTTCACCGCATCCGCATACGGCTTTAGCATTTGGGTTATGAAATTTAATTCCTTGGTTAAGGCCATCTTCTGAATAATCTACCAAACTTCCTTTGAGGTAATTTAAACTTTCTTTATCAACATAGATTTTGCATTCGCCTTCATTGAAAATGAAATCATTTGCATCATCTGAGTTCATCTCAACAAACTCAAAAAAGTATTCAAAGCCAGAGCATCCAGCTTTTCTTACACCAATTCTAACTCCATCACTTTTAGCATTGCTCTTCAGACTGGAGGCAAAATGCAGAATTGCCTTTTCAGAAAATTTGAGCTCTTGTGGAGAGAATTTATCCATGATTAATTATTGCTTCTGTTCGTAATCTTCTATTGCTTGTTTGATAGAATCCTCAGCCAAAACTGAGCAGTGAATTTTTATAGGAGGTAGTTCTAGAGCTTCCACAATATCAATATTTTTAATTTCTTTGGCTTCTTCTAATGTTTTCCCAATTAACATCTCAACTAATTCACTTGAAGAAGCAATTGCAGAACCACAGCCATAAGTCTTGAACTTCACATCCTTAATAACATGTGTATTACCTTGGCTTTCACATTTGATCTGAAGTTTCATCACATCGCCACATGCTGGAGCTCCTACCATTCCAGTGCCTACATTCATTTCTTTTGGATCAAATCTTCCAACGTTATATTTTGCCGGCTCATTGATAGTATTTTCAAATTTGTCTACGACTTTTTTGCTGTATGCCATAAATACCTCCAAGTATTTAGTGAGTTTGCCAATCTACTGTATCAAGATCAATTCCATCCAAATACATTTCCCATAATGGAGATAGCTCTCTAAGCCTATCTACAGCATGGTTAATTAAAGTTAATGTATATTCCACTTCTTGCTCAGTGGTGAATCTTCCGAAAGAAAATCGAATAGAACTGGATGCAAGTTCATCTTTTCTTCCAAGTGCTCTTAATACATAGGATGGCTCTAAACTAGCAGATGTGCAAGCTGACCCTGAGGAAACAGCTATATCCTTTAAAGCCATGATTAATGATTCTCCCTCAACATAAGCGAAGCTAATATTCAAGATATTACAAACTTTATTATGAACATCGCCATTCACATATATCTCTTCGATTTTTGAAAGAGATTCATAAAACTTATCATGAAGAGATTTAATTCTTTGGTTATCATCACCCATTTCTTCTTTTGCAATTCTAAAAGCTTCGCCCATTCCAACAATCTGATGAGTGGGAAGAGTTCCGGATCTCATGCCTCGCTCATGCCCACCTCCATGAATTTGAGCTTCAATTCTTACTCGAGGTTTTCTTCTGACAAACAAGGCCCCTATTCCTTTAGGCCCATATGTTTTATGCGCAGAAAATGACATCAAATCAACAGGAAGAGAGCTTAAGTCAATTGCGACCTTTCCAGTGCTTTGAGCTGCATCTACATGAAAAAATATACCTTTTTCACGTGCAATTGTTCCAATGCCATCAAGATCATTAATAGTACCCAACTCGTTATTAATATGCATGATTGAAATGAGAACTGTATCCTCTCTAATAGCATTTAAAACTGCTTCAGGTGTTATTAAGCCGCCTTCATTTGGTTCAAGATATGTAACTTCAAAACCATCTCTTTCTAGTTGCCTGCATGGGTCAAGGACTGCTTTATGCTCTATTTTAGAGGTAATAATGTGCTTTCCGTTCTTTTGGTAGAAATTAGCAATACCTTTTATGGCTAAGTTGTCTGCTTCAGTTGCTCCTGAAGTCCAAACTATTTCTCTAGGATCACAGTTCACTAAATTTGCTACATGAGATCTTGCCTCTTCAACTGACTCTTCAGCTTTCCAGCCAAACTTGTGAGAGCGAGAAGCCGGATTACCAAAATTTCCGTCCATTGTTAGATGATCAGATATTTTTTTTGCAACTCTAGGGTCTACCGGTGTAGTAGATGCATAGTCCATGTATATTGGTAAGTTAATATCGTTGCTCATTATCAAATTTCCTTAAGAGTTATATGGGGATCTTTAGGCTTCTCTACAAGATCGGCAATAGAAATATCGCTGAAAAATTCATCGACTACTTTATTTAAATCATCCCAAAGTTTATGTGAGTTGCATTGTTGGCCTGAATGGCATGAGGATGTGCCAGCACATTTTGTTGCATCTAAGTTTTCCTCAACAGCATCCATGATATTTTTTATGCTGATGTTTTGGGGGTTAGAGGCATATACATACCCTCCATTTCTCCCACGAACACTTTTAACAATTCCGGCAATTCTTAGTTTTCTAAATAATTGCTCTAAATAAGTTAAATCTATGCCTTGTCTATCAGCAATATCCTTTAAGCTAACTGGATTCTCATAGCTAGAAAGATGCTCTAAATCAGCTAAAGCATTAACAGCATAGCGACTTTTGGTTGTGAATTTCATGCAGGTATTATCAATACCTGACTATTTTAGTCAAGTTTTATTTGCATTCCAAGACGCTCGCCTACCTCTCCATAGGTCTCAATAACATTTCCTAGATCTTGACGAAATCTGTCTTTGTCCATTTTGGTTAATGTATCTTTATCCCACAAACGGCAGCCATCTGGGGTGAATTCGTCAGCGAGCAGCATCTTGCCTTGAAATTTTCCAAACTCTAATTTGTAATCTACTAAAATCAGATTAGCTTCCATGAAAAATTCAACTAGAATATCGTTGATTTTAAGGGTCAAATCTCTCATTGCATCTGCATCTTCCTGCGTTGCCCAACCAAAAGACTCAATGTGGTGATCGTTAATCAATGGATCTCCCAAATCATCGTTTTTTAAAAAAAACTCAAATAATGGCGGATCTAATATCAATCCGTCTTCTATTCCTAATCGTTTACAAAGTGAGCCAGTAGCTCTATTCCGAACAACACACTCTATTGGAAACATATCTAATTTATAAACTAGAGATTCGTGGTTAGAGAGGAGCTTAATAAAATGAGTCTCGATACCTTTTGACGCTAAAAACTCCATTACAAAAGCGTTGAATTGATTGTTAACCTTGCCTTTGTTGTCTAGAGCTTCGATTTTTTTTCCATCAAAAGCAGAAGTATCATCTCTAAACTCCATGATTAATTGATCAGGTTCTTTGGTGGTGAATAAAGATTTAGCTTTGCCAGTTGTAATTTGTGATATTTTTTCCATAAGTATTTAGCTTAAAAGTTCGTTTATTTTAGACAAAAGAGCATCTGCCTCTTCTTTAGTTCCTTCAAGTGAATCAACAATAATATTAGTTTTATCATTTTTTGATTCAAGCAATATTCTAAATTCTGCTGATTCTCCAAGCAAGAGTGAATCATTAATCTCTTCATCATTGAAATTCAAAAAAGAAAACCAGCTTTTACTTTCAGATTCAACTGAATAACTGACTAAGAAAATTCCATTATCTCTGTCAATATCATTAGAAGTAATATTACCTGCTTTTAATGCCCTACTGACAGCTGACCAAGCTCTGTCAAATCCGAGATTCAATTGAATAATGGCTTGGTCATTAACATTAAAGATTTTTGCTTTCTTTCTATCATTTAAATTCTGAGCTGCAAGTGAAGTTCCGGAAAATGATGATGCGGAACTTGCAAAAAATTGAACTATTTTGCTTAATTCCTGCTGAATAAACTCAGGATCCTGTTTTGCTGATTTGCTTTCATCTGCGTTATCTGGGTTATAAGAGCTCATAAAAATTTCAGTTGATGCCTCCTTAATTCCATGCTCAATAGTAATTTTAAGATTTATAGCATCAGAGTATTGGACATGCATAATGCCAGCATCAGGATCTGCATCCAATATTAACATTGAAGAAGCTTCAAGATAATTTTTAGTAATTGGCCATGAGGTTGATGGCAATGTTTCCACATAAACCCACATCAACTCACCGAGTCTTCTGAGCTGAACCTCATTAGACTCTCCTGAAGAAAATATTTGCCGTGGTGCAGGAATATCTTGAACATCAGCTGCAGGAATACCTTCACTAATCGGCGGATAATGATCATCCTTATTAATAGCTACATCTGCTGATGGTAATTTTAAATCAGAATAAAGCTTTTCATCAAAAAATTTATCTTTTGTTTCAGGAAACATCCCATCAGGTCCTGAAATGTATGAACAAGAGGAAATCACAATAAGTAAAAAGAAAAAAGAATGGTGCTTTTGATGTTTCATATTAACTTTAATTTTATCATCTCATGGATAGTTTTCTCATGAAAAACTTCATTAAACGGAATCAATGGAAGTCTAATTCCAGATTGAATTCTTCCCATCTTGCAAAGCATCCACTTTACTGGGATTGGATTCGATTCAACAAACAAAAGTTCGTATAATTTTTTAAATAAAGCATCTAACTCCCTTGCATCATCGTATTGTTTAGATAGATTGAGAGAGCAAATCTTAGAAATATGCTGCGGAATAATATTTGCAGCTACAGAAATTACTCCATCACCGCCTTTTGTCATAAAAGAATTAAATGAAGGATCATCGCCAGAAAGAATAGAAAAATTTTTTTGATCTGCAATAGTTTCAGATATTCTTAAAAGCTCAGTCAATCTTTCAAAGCATTCTAAAGCCTCTTTAATACCAACAATATTTGGATGGTTAGCAAGCCTGCTTACCGTTTCAGGCTTAAGATCACATGCTGTACGTGATGGAACATTGTAGAGAATCTGAGGAATGTCTACAGAGTCTGCGATTTTAAAAAAATGCTGCAATAAGCCCTCTTGATTTGGTTTATTGTAGTAGGGTGTAACAATAAGAGCATAATCTGCTCCAAGCGCTGAAGCTGATTGTGTTAACGCAATAGCCTCTTGTGTTGAGTTGCCTCCAGTGCCAGCAATTACCGGAACTCTTCCATTAACAAAACTAATAGTTTTTTCAATAATCTGAAGATGCTCTGAAACATTAACTGTTGCAGACTCTCCTGTTGTTCCCACAGAAACAATTCCATTAGTTCCAGACTCTATATGCCACTCTATCAATGCCTCCAGAGCATGAAAATCTAGGCCTCCGTCAGGTGACATCGGTGTAACTAAAGCTACGAAACTACCTTGTAGGGGTTGCATCATTAATGTTTTCAGTAAAAAATGAAACTATACACTTTTTTGAGGAAATAATGCCTAAAAATTTAGAAGGAAAGAACTGCCCAAAGTTTAAAGCTGATGCAACGAGTGGTCAGGTCATTTCAAATGAAACTTATAATAATAAAAATGTAGTAATATATTTTTATCCAAAAGACTCGACTCCTGGATGCACTACTGAAGGCCAAGAATTTAGAGATAGCTATAAAAAATTTAAAAAATTAAATACTGAGATTTTGGGTGTCTCCAGAGAATCAATTAAGTCCCACGAAAACTTTAAGTCAAAACAAAATTTTCCATTTGAGCTTTTATCTGATCCTGATGAAAAAGTATGCAAAGCGTTTGATGTGATGAAACTTAAATCAATGTATGGCAGAGAGTACATGGGAGTCGATCGAAGCACATTCCTGATCAATTCTAAAGGAAAGGTCGTGAAGGAATGGAGATCTGTAAAAGTAAAGGGGCATGTTCAAGAGGTTCTTCATACCACCAAAGAATTATTTGAATAGTTTAGTTAGATAACTTTTCTGGCCATGCATTCCATATCGCTTTAATCAAAGTAGCTATTGGAATTGCAAAAAATACGCCCCAAAAACCAAATATTGCCCCGAAAACAAAAACTGCCAACATGATTACAACAGGATGCAGTTTAACTGCATCAGAAAAAAGCAGAGGTACCAATAAATTTCCATCAAGGATTTGCAGCGCTAAATAAGCCCCCATTAATAACCAAAAATCAAAACTTACACCAAACTGAAGCAATCCTACTGCAGCAACTGGCAAAGTTACAATAAATGCTCCCAAGAAAGGTATCAAAACTGAAAATCCAACCAGCACTGATAAAAGAGCAATATATTGCAAATCAAAATACATAAAAACAATAGCTGCTACTAGACCAACAATTACAATCTCTATGGCCTTTCCTCTTGCATAATTACTTAACTGATCATCCATCTCGACCCAAACATTTTGAAGTATTGCTCTCTCTTTAGGTAGGATGCTTAGAAAACCAGAAATAATTGAATCTCTATCAAATAAAAAAAAGAAAACAAGGATTGGGAGTAAGATTAAATTTATAGCAATAGTTACCGTATTTTGAATTCCTGCAATCGAAGCTTTTAAAAAGTCCTCAGAAATTGCTGTAATTTGACCTGACAAGCTTTGCAAGAATGTTGTAATTTGATCAGAAGAAACCAAATCTGGATAATTTTCAGGAACGTTTTGTACAAAAATCATAAATGAATTAACCCATTTAGGAATTTCTAAAATTAACGACTGAAGCTGTTGGTATACCAAAGGGCCTAACCAGACCATTAACGCAACACCCATTAACAAGAAAAAACAATATGTAAAGACCAATGCAATTGTGCTATTTAGACCATAGTGCTCTAAACGCTTCTGCATACCTATAAGCAAATATGCAAAAATTAAACTCATTAAAAAAGGAGTTAGGATATTGCCCAAGAAAAATATAATTAAAAAACCAATAGTGAGCAATAATGCAAATACTATGGTTTCCTCATTAGAAAAAATCTTCTTAAATAAATTATTTATATCTTCAAGCACTTTTTATATTTAATTTTGTCTTAAAAATGATATGTTAATTGAAAACAATCAATAGTGTAAGCTTCGAGGCAATTGAAATAATAAATACATGTTAATCAAACCCTCTTTATTTCTTTTCTTGTTTTTATCTCAGATAGCCATTTCTCAAGAGAAAGACTTTAATTTACCAAATTTAGGTGATCGAGTATCTGGAGTGATTTCTCTCGAGCAAGAGAGAATGTTAGGGCAAAGTTTTTTAGAACAAGTTTATGCCCAAGCTCCATTGATAAATGATCCAATAATTCAAGAATACACTGAACTCCTCATATATAGACTTTCTGAAACCTCACAAGTGAGGGATAGACAGTTTACTATCGTGTTGATAGATGAAAAGTCGCTTAATGCATTTGCCGCTCCCGGCGGAGTTATAGGAGTAAATGGAGGTTTATTTCTAAATGCAGGAAATGAAGCGCAGTTAGCATCTGTCTTGGGTCATGAGTTAGCTCATTTAAGCCAACGGCATTTTGCTAGAAATGTTTTAAGAGGAAGAGATACAAATCTTGCTTCATCTTTAGTGATGATGTCAGCAATTGCCCTAGCTATTATCTCTAATAATCCAACAGCCTTTATTGCTGGACCGGCAGCATTGCAACAACAGCAGCTAAGATATAGTCGAATTTTTGAAAGGGAAGCAGATAGGTATGGCTTTAATAATCTTATAGCGGCTGGGTATGATCCGGCAGGTATGGGTCAAATGTTTGAAAACATGGCAAAAGTAAGAAAGTTAGCTGGAGATAATCCTCCAGAATTTTTATTAACCCACCCTATTACATCCTCTAGGGTAAGTGATGCTTTTAACGCTGCTGATCAAATAGAATTTACTGGTGGTAAAAAAAATACCATCAACTTTGAATTTGTTAAGGGAAGGTTGAAGGCAAGATATAACTCGTTATCTCCTCAGGCTGCAGTTAGATTCTTTGAAAAATTGTATAAAGACATTCCAAACAATGAAAATAAATACGCATACATAAGCGCACTGGAATCAAATGGTCAAACCGACCAGGCATTAGATGCAATGAATGCAATATTAAACAAATTTCCAAAAAATTTAATTTTAAATATCACAAAATCAGAAATTTTATTATCTGGACAACGCCTCGATGCGGCCATGAATAATATTGAGCAAGTACTAAATATCTCTCCAGGCAATTATCCAGCATCAATTATTAAAGCCAAAATCTTAAGTTCTAAAAAGGAGTTTATTAAGGCCGAAGAGATTTTAAGAGATCTTTTGATTAGAAAGAATCGTGATCCAGGTTTATGGATGCAATTATCTGAAATTCAAAGAGCTGGAAAAAATATTGTTGGGTATCATCTTAGCCGCGGAGAGTATTACACATTAATTGGTGATTTTGATAATGCACTGAATCAATTTCAATTTGCATTGAGTCTTTCGGGTAATTCATTTCAAACCTCAGAAACAATTATGACCAAGATAAATCTTGCCAAGGACAGGCTTAGTAAAAGAAGAGGCTTCTAAGAGCTAATTTTTTCTTTAGGTGGAATCTTGTATCCAAGAGCTGCTAAACATCCAGCAAATGGGATTGCCAACAATGGAACTTGCGAAAACACCAATCCAAATGATTTTGATAAAAGAATAAATCCACTGCCTGTAAAATCACCCATTCTAACCAAAAATGTGTCAACCATTACTGTTGATTTATATCTATCAGTTCTCTTTAAATAGCTAAAAACAACCTCTCTTGTTGGTTTATTAATTCCATACTCAAATAATCTTAAAATGATAGTAATAACGAACACATAACTTATCGAAGGATTAAGATAATAACCAATAAATGCTCCCATAAATATAAACCCATAGAGCATTAAAATATTTTTAGGGCCAGCAAATCTTATAATTGCAGAAGTTAAGAAAAATTGGGTCAATAAAGTAAGGATTGTAACTGTTTGCTCAATCCCGCTAAAAAATATAATTCTATCACCCCCGTCTGAAGACCATGCATTGACAATATCAATTGATGTAACCCAATGGACCGTCATCATTGCAGTCCATAGATACATATACAACCCTATAGATCTTATTTGAGAAGAGGAAATCAGATTTTTTAGAGCATCAAAACTTGTTCCACCTGCAGCCTTATCTATATCTTCTGAAGCTACAAATCTATTTAGCAAAATAAGGCCTGTTGCCAAAGCCGTTATTAAGAAAAGAATTGAAATTGATGTAAAAAAAATAATACCTGATTCGTTGAATGTTGAAGCCAATTGTTTAGAAATCTCAGAACCCAGAAACGCCCCCAATGAACCACCGGCAGCAATCACACCAAAAACGTTTGTAGCCCGATCTCCACGAAAAAGATTAATAATTACTACCCAAAAAATAGAAACTACAAAAAAAGAATAGACGTTACACCAAATATAAAAAATCTGACTCAACCATACTGCTGAGGAAAGGTTAAAAAATTCCCATAAAGTTATAAATATAAATAAATTAATGATGAAGAATGAGTAGCAACCAATTAGCACTCCTCTCAAATTTTTTCGTGAAGCAAGCCATGAATAAATAGGATTCAACAGCAGCATAACCAAAGCTCCAGCACCTAAAAGATATGGAAGAATATCTGAGTTCTGAACAGCCATTTCATTTCTAACGGGTCGTAAAATATACCAAGAGCACAAAACCAAAAAAAAGAAAAAACCAGCAAGCCCAGATTCTTTGGTGAAGGATAGCGAAAGCCTCCTTACAATACTTTTTATCGAAGTAGTTGGAAAAGACATTAGTTAATTGGTTGGAAATATGGTGGGTCGCACAGGATTCGAACCTGTGACCAATTCGTTAAAAGCGAACTGCTCTACCAGCTGAGCTAGCGACCCAAGATAGGATTCCATAAAAAAGATGTGATTATTCCATATTTTCTAATAACTGCAAGGCTAATGAAGAGGCAGCATTCTCTGGAAATGTTTGAACAACATATTGATATTTAATTTTTGCAGCTCCAAGATCTCCTGACATCATTAAAATGTCCCCAATTTTTTTATGAGCCAGTGGCGCTCTCCAATGATCAGGAAAGTCTGAGACTAATCTTTGAAAAAATTTCTCACTCTCTTCAAGGTTAGATTCTAGTAATGAAATTTCTCCAAGCCAAAAAAGACTTAAAGGAATTTTCTCATCATCATTAAAATTATTTGCTAGATAAGCAAAAGACTGTTTAGCAGACTGAAAATCTTTGCTATTTAATTTAGAAATTGCTTCATCATAAACCTCATCAATGCTTCTACTATCATTAATACCTTCAAACCTGAATGTGCTTACTTCAGAGTTAATGTCAGCTTTTGGGAGAATATTATTTTCTTCTGGGCTTAATTCTTCATTTAACAATTTTTCAATTAAGTATGCTTGCGACTCAAGCTCACTCCTTAAGCTAGCAAGCTCTCCTTCAAGCTCTTGAATCTTAAGAAATAAGATATCAGATGCGTTTGCTTCTTGGGAATAAGTATGAAGAGGCACCAAAAGAAGTGCAATAAAAAAAAATTTCATTCAAAAAAAGTTACTTAATTTCAACTCTTCTATTTTTAGCCCATGCAGAATTATTAGAACCAAGAGATAGAGGTCTCTCCTCTCCGTAACTTTTTGTAATTAATCTATTTCTATTAATACCATTTGCAATTAAATAATTTGCAACTGACTCAGCTCGTCTTTGACCTAAGGCTAAGTTATATTCCCTAGTCCCTCTTTCATCAGCATGCCCTTCAATTGAAATGGTAATTTTTGCATTTCTCTTCATTAAGTCGCTTACACCTTTCAAAGCTTGTATGGATTTAGCAGTAAGATTGAATTGATCATATTCAAAATAAACAACTGCATTTGCAAGCACTGCCTGAGTGGCAGTAGATTTTGATGCAATGGATACCCCAGCAACACTTTGATCTGCTACTGCTTCCTCTGTTATTTGGACAGAACTACAGGCGGAAAAGATTAATATCGTTAATAAAGCGAAAAAAGAATTAATTGATTTGTTCATAATAAATGTTCCATTTTGATGTTATCTTAAAAAATTTGACCAAGCGGGCTCTCTAACTTCACCCTCTGAGGCAGGTAGCTTAAACTTTGCACCGCTAAGACTAAATCCAGCAAGCATACTTAGATCATCTTCTTTAATACCGTAGATTACCATATTACCATTAGGAGCAACACTGGGTGATTCATCCATCTTCGCTTCAGTTAATACTCTTATAAAATTTTCTCTCTTATATTTCATGGCGATATGAAATAACCCATCGCTGGATCGATGAACAAAGATAACCCCCTCTTCATTTGGAAGATATGAAGCTTTTGCATTATATGTCCCCTCAAATGAAATACGTTTGGCTTTTGGGTTTAACTTTCTGAGATCTAATTCATAAATTTGGGGTGAGCCTGACCGACCACTCGTAAAAAGAATTTTATTCCCTTTAGGAGACCAAGAAGACTCTGTGTCAATTGCAAATTGATTTGTCATCCTGGTTAAAGTTCGATCTCGTAACCTTAAAATATAAATTTCTGCATTTCCATCTTGATAAAGAGTTAAAGAAAGATACTTTCCATCAGGAGACCATGAAGGAGAACTGATCTGAGTGTCTTGTGATAAGACTGCCTCTCTCTTACCAGATGCAATTTCTTGAATAAAAACTTTTGCAATGCCTGTTTCAAATGACACATATGCCACCCTCTTTCCATCAGGTGACCAAGATGGGGAGATAATAGGCTCAGAGCTTGATAAGAGAACTTTTTCATTAGCTCCATCAGAATCAGCCAACATAAGTTTGTAGATAGAGATGAAGCGAGAGTCTTTTATTTCATTTACATACAAAAGCCTAGTTGCAGCAATGCCTTTAATTCCAGTAATTGATTCATAGATTCCATCACTAGTGTAGTGAGCAAGCTGTCTGATTTGGTTCGGGATTCCAAAAACTTTTGAACTTCTAACTTTTCTTTTTTTATGAATATCAAAGATTTCATAACTAATATCTAAAGAGTTATTTGCATTAACAATTGTTCCTGTAACCAAATAATCTATTCCGAGTAATTTCCAATCGCTAAATACCAACTCATCATTAATAATCTTTACAGGCAATAATAATTCTTCATCAAGAATTGAAAATTCTCCTGTACGAATTAAGTCATTTCGCATTATGTCATTTAGCTGCTTTGAAACCCTTGAGTTACCTTCAAATGGAATCATTGCAACTCTATACGGATCTTCAGAACCCTTAGTAATTTCTAAAAAAAGCTCTCCATAGGTAAAAATTGGAAACAACAATAAGGCAACTAAAAAAAGATTTTTTTTCATGATGGGTTAAAACTTATGGCAATTATTTTGAACTCCTTGTCATATAAGGTTTTAGGCATTGAATCAAAAAAATTAAATGTCTCTACTCTTCTTACCGCCTGAAGTGCTGAGTTATCAAATCGAATATTGCCGCTGCTTTTAAGAAGTTCTGCACTTGCAATCCTTCCTGAAGAGCGAATTTTAAGCCTTAGGTTCGCAACTAAACCTTCAGGTATATTTCTCGGCTTCATCCAAGCATTCTCTATTGTAGAAATAATTTTTTGAGCATACATTGAAATTTCTTGCTGCTCACTGTTTTTTTCAATCTCGCTCTCCTCCGATAAAAGGTTAGCTATAGTTGATTCAATTAGCTCATTATTTTGTGAGGTTTTGATTTCATCTTCAGCTTTTGAGTAGACAATATCCTCAGAAACTGGCCTGCTAGGTGTTGTATTAATATTTGCTAAAATTGGAATTTGTTTGTTTAAATTCTCGGATGGTAATTCAAACTTCAACTCTACTTGAAGAGGTTTTGATATCAAAAGTGTCTTAGAGGTATTTGCATCAAAGGTACCATATATATACATAAAGATAGCGGCATGAATGCAAAAAGAAAATAGCGATGCTTGCAAATATCGGTAATTAGCTATCATATCCAGATGTAATTATTCCTACTTTTTGAATTCCTAGACTTTGTATACTTGCCATCCCCTTGGCCACATAATCAAAAGGAACTTTTGCATCACTTTTAAAAACGATTTCAATATCTGGATTTGCTTGATAAATAATCTTAGCCTTATTTTTTAATTCCACTAAAGAGATAGGTAATTGCTCTTCGCCTAGGTTAATAAAATACTTTCCCTCTCCATTTATCGAGATTACAAGTGGCTCACTTGAAACTGACATTTTAGTTGTATCAGTCTTAGGAAGATTTACCTCTATGCCTTGAATAAGCAGGGGAGAAAGAACCATGAAAATAATTAAAAGCACCAACATCACATCAATATATGGCACAACGTTAATGTCAGCGTTTAATTTTTTTCTTTTACCTATTCTATATATCAAAGCTTTGCTTTAACCGTTTGTCTATATAGGATGCTAGCTAGCTCCTCACCAAATACAGAAGATTGTTGTAACTGGGTGTCTGAATCTGATGCGAATCTGTTATATGCAACGACTGCAGGAATTGCAGCAAAAAGTCCCAAAGCTGTTGCAACCAGTGCTTCTGAAATTCCAGGAGCAACAGCATTAATTGTTGCCTGAGTTGCATCTGAGAGGCCTTGAAAAGAATTAATAATTCCCCAAACTGTTCCAAATAGGCCGACGTATGGGCTGACCGATCCAACGTTAGCTAGAAAGGGAAGATGATGCATTAAAGATTCCTCCTCCCTAGCCAAGGATACTCTTATAGCCCTATTAACACTCTCAAGATCTTCAATTGTAATTTGCTGGCCCTCACTCAGTCTTAGAAACTCACTAAATCCATGCTTGAAAACTCTCAGAGAGCCAACTAGCTCATCGTTAGAGACTGCATCAATATCTTCATATAATTCATTAAGATCCTTACCAGACCAAAATTCTTTTTCAAACGCTTTGTTGGCTTCTTTGATTCGATTTAAATTAAAGTATCTTTCAAAGATAACTATCCATGAAATAATTGAAACGACTAACAATAAAATCATTACCAATTGAACAATCAGACTAGCTTGGAGAAATAAGTCTATAACTGAAAAATCATCCATATCAACTCTCAAATAAATTTAGTAAGTCCACAGGAAAGGCTTTTGGTTTGCCTGAGTCATTATCAATGAAACACACCTCAACCTCTCCTTTGCAAATGAGTGTATCATTTTTTATGTTTGAGACGGATTGAAAAAAAATAGTTCTGGCTTTGCTAACAAGCTCTATTTCTGTACTTACAGCTAAATCATCCTCTAATATTGCTGGTTGGTAGTATGATAAATTAATTGATTTCACAACATAAGATTCATTGCTTTTCGTCATTGCTTCTGTTTGAGATAAATGATTTTCAATCAAGAATTGAGATCGAGCTCTTTCTAGGTACTTCAGATAATTTGCATGATAAACAACTCCCTGAAAATCGGTATCTTCGACATAGACCTTACAATAGAAATCTTTAGACCTGTAACGAGGATTCATGTTGCTCAATATCTACCTGAAAAAGGTATCGAAGAATTTCTACAAAATCTTCCCACATTAAATCAATTGTCATTGATGAAAAATCTAACTCTGGAATCAAAGTCCCTGCAAGTATCCTCACTTTAATTGGTCGACGATTAAATTTATAGATTAAAGCTGGAAACTCTCCCTCTCCTGTTGCTGCCAAAACTTGATCCCACCAATCTTGTGATGGTTCGGCACCATCGCCATATCTTTTGCATTCTAAACACCATCTGCCTAATTTCAGATCAGGTAATTCTTTTGTTCGTGTTTGCTCAAGAATTCTCTTGACAGGCTGGGTTAAACCTAGCTGTTCAACAAGAAGATTGCCAATTTCCCTCTCGAAATTAGCTCCTTTAGTCCTTGAGTTAATCGCCACAGTTACTCCTCTTCAGTAAAGTCCTCAGGAAACTCAGCATTTGTATGCACTTCCTGAACATCGTCAAGATCATCCATAAAAGTCATAATTTTTAAAACTTTTTCAGAAGCTTCATGATCTAGGTTTACTAAAGTATCTGCTCTCATGGTATTTTCAGCCAGCAATGTTTCAATATTATTTTTATTGAAAGCCTCAATTACAACAGGAAGATTTGCAGGAGTAGAAACGATTTCAAAATAATCTTCAGTGACAGTAAAATCATCTGCACCAGCATCTAATGCAATTTCCATAATTTGATCTTCATTATGCGATAAATCAACGTGAACCACTCCTAGTTTATTAAACAGGTAAGCCACTGATCCATCTGTACCCATGTTTCCACCAAATTTCGAAAAAGCATGTCGTACATCTGCAACAGTTCTATTTCTATTATCTGTCATAGTCTCAACAAGAATAGCAACGCCATTCGGTCCATAACCTTCAAAAGTTAGCTCTTCAATGACGCCCATTTCTCCAGTTCCAGAACCTTTTTGAATTGCTCGCTTAATTGTATCTTTAGGCATATTGGCAGCGTTAGCTTTGTCCAAGGCTAGCCTCAGTCTTGGATTATCATTAGGATCAGGACCCCCTTTAGCTGCAACTGTAATCTCTCTAATAACCTTAGTCCAAACCTTTCCTCGAGATGCATCTTGTCGTGCTTTACGATGCTTAATATTTGCCCATTTGGAGTGTCCAGCCATCTATTGCTCCGGATCAAAAGTAGACTTAATATTTAACTCATCAAGCTGATCATCAGTAACTAAACCAGGCGCATCAGTAAGCAAACAAGATGCACTTTGAGTCTTAGGAAAGGCAATAACATCACGAATATTAGTCGTATCAGATAAAAGCATCACAATTCTATCTAAACCAAATGCTATTCCTCCATGAGGAGGACATCCCGATGATAGCGCTGACAATAAGAAGCCAAATTTTTCTTTAGCTTCATCAGAAGAAATACCTAGTATAGAAAATATCTCTTTTTGCATTGATGAGTCATAAACCCTTAAAGATCCACCCCCTAGCTCATAACCATTTAAGACAAAATCATATGCACATGCCAATGAATTATCCGGATCAGTCTTTAACTCTTCTACTGACACAGCGGGCAGTGTAAATGGATGATGCAAAGATGTAAGATTATTTTCTTTGTTTCTTTCAAACATTGGGAAATCAATAATCCAACATGGAGCCCATGCAGATGTGGCTAAACTAAGATCTTCTCCAAGTTTCTTGATTAATGAGCTCATGGAAAGATTTACAATTTCTGACTTTCCTGCTCCAAAAAAAATAATGTCATTATTTTGCACATCCAAGGAAGAAATAATTGAGTCGATGGTTTCTTTTTGAAAAAATTTAAGAATTGGTGATTGAAGGCCATTTTCTTGATCAAGATCTACAACTTTTATGTAAGCAAGTCCTTTAGCACCTAACTTACCAACATAATCAGTATACTCATCAATTTTTTTTCTGGTCATTGATGCAGCTTCAGGAACCCTCAAAGCTACTACTCTGGATGCATGATCATTTGCAGGCCCAGAGAATACTTTAAATTCTTCATTTTTTACTAGCTCAGAAATATCATTCAGTTCTAACGGAATTCTTAAATCAGGTTTATCACATCCATATTTTTCAATAGATTCTTTATATGTAATTCTTGGCACCTCTTTTTTTTGATAGTCGGTAAATTCAGTAAGCAATTCAGTAATCAAACCTTCACCAAGTTCAATAATTTCGTCGGTAGAAACAAATGAGGCTTCGATATCGACCTGAGTGAATTCAGGCTGCCTGTCAGCGCGCAAATCCTCGTCCCTAAAACATTTAGCTATCTGATAGTATTTATCTAACCCACCAATCATTAGCAACTGTTTAAATAGCTGAGGAGATTGAGGTAATGCAAAAAACTCACCAGGATGGACTCTACTCGGTACCAAATAATCTCTTGCTCCCTCAGGGGTGGCCCTAGTTAGAATAGGTGTCTCAATTTCGTGGAAATTGCGATTTTCTAATATCGATCTTATTTTTGAAGTTATTTTAGATCTCTTAACTAACCTATGGTTAACGTCCGGACGCCTTAAATCTAAAAATCTATGTTTGAGCCTTACATCTTCATTAACATCTTGATAATCATCAAGAGGAAACTGGGGCGTAGCAGCTGAGCTAAAAATATTTAAGCTCGTTGCCTCAATCTCTATCTCTCCGGTGATCATTTTTGGATTGACAGCACCCTCAATTCTCTTTCGGACTAGTCCTTTAATATTGACAACATATTCACTTCGGCATGAATCTGCAATATCAAAAATTTCTTTTAAATCTGGATTAAAAACAACTTGAACTATTCCATGTAAATCACGAATATCTAAAAAAATTACGCCACCATGATCTCTTCGTTTATGCACCCATCCGGAAATCTCAATATTGCTACCTATGTTTGAACTATTAATATCACCGCAATAATGTGAACGCATTTTATTTCTCTTGTTTAAGTTTTTTTATCTGAACTTTTGCTTTTAGATTTATCAGTAGTTTTAGTTTTTTCTTTAGGCTGTTTTGATTTTTCATCCTTATCCTTATTGTCTACTATATTCTTTTTAGAGCCAGTTTTAAAATCAGTTTCATACCAACCTCCGCCCTTCAACCTAAAAGAAGGTGCAGAAACTAATTTTGATACTGCTTTTTTATTACATTCAGGACAAATTTCTACTGGATTATCTGAAAATCTCTGAATAACTTCAAATTGGTGCTCACATTTTGAGCATTTATATTCATAAATGGGCATAAGTCTCTAAAAAAATATAGAATTATAAACTAAATGGAAATTCAAATATAAAAAATGTTTTGGTCTAAGATTTTTTTGCCCACTCTAAAAGACTCACCGCAAGATGCCGAGATTATAAGTCATAAATTAATGCTTAGATCTGGGATGATACGTAGAGTTACATCCGGAATATATACTTGGCTTCCTCTTGGTTTAAGAGTGCTAAGGAAGGTTGAGAATATTGTTAGAGAAGAAATGAATGCATCAGGAGCGCAAGAAGTTCTTATGCCGATGGTTCAACCAAGAGAGCTATGGGAAGAAACTAATAGATGGAAAAAAATGGGGCCAGAACTGCTTCGAATTCAAGATAGACATGAAAGAGATTTCTGCCTTGGTCCTACTCATGAAGAGGTGATTACAGACTTAATAAGAAATAATATTAAAAGTTATAAAGAATTGCCCCTGAACCTTTATCAAATTCAAACTAAATTTAGAGATGAGGTCAGACCAAGATATGGAGTCATGCGTGGAAGAGAGTTTCTCATGAAAGATTCATATAGCTTCAATCTGAATGAAGAGTCATTGGCCGAATCATATCTTTTAATGAAAAATACCTATAAAAAAATTATAGATAGATTAGGGCTGAAATTTAAAATTGTTAAAGCAGATACAGGGGCAATTGGTGGAGATGTATCGGAAGAATTTCATATTTTGGCCGAAAATGGTGAAGATACCATTGCAGTAAGTGACTCCTCTGATTTTGCTATCAATACTGAACTTTTGCTAAAAGAGGGGGAAGAATTAGATTCTCTCCAAGGCAAGCCATCCCCAGATGGAGAAGGCGTAATTGAAATTAAAAAAGGGATTGAAATTGGTCATATTTTTCAACTTGGAAGAGTCTATGCGGATGCTATGAATGCAAATGTTTTAGATCAAGAAGGTAAGGCAAGGAGCCTTTTTATGGGTTGCTATGGAATTGGGGTGTCGAGACTTGTTGCTGCAGCTATTGAGCAAAATAATGATGACAAAGGAATCATTTGGCCAGATGCCATCGCTCCATATGAAGTGAATATAGTAGCTATAGGTTTTGATAAGAATGAAGAAATAGCAAAAGCTGCTATAGATTTATACAACCAATTATTATCTATGGGTTATGAAGCAATGCTTGATGATCGCAAAGATGGTTATGGGACCAAAATGAAAGATGCTGAACTAATTGGAGTGCCAATCAATGTAATTATTGGCAAACAATACCTTCAAAATAATGAAATAGAGCTTAAACACAGAGATGGTCAAAGCTCTACTGGAAAAGTTGATGATATTTTAACAATCTTTGAGCACTACAAAAGTAGTTAATTAAATTCTTTCAATAATTGTTGCGTTGGCAGTTCCGCCACCCTCACAAATCGCTTGAAGACCATACTTGCCATTTGTTCTTTCAAGCTCATGTAGGAGAGTCGTCATCAGTTTTGCTCCGGTTGCTCCCAAAGGATGCCCGAGAGCCATTGCTCCACCATTAACATTTAATTTTGCCATGTCAGCTTTTAGCTCAATCGCCCAAGAGAGAGGGACCGGAGCAAATGCTTCATTAACCTCATAAAGATCAATATCATTAATGTTTAAATTTGTAGCTTTCAGAACTTTATGAGAAGCTGGAATTGGGCCACCTAACATCATAATGGGATCATCACCTACAACACTAATTCCAACAATCCTTGCTCTTGGATCTGATTTTACTTTTTTTAGCCCCTCATCATTACAAATCATTAGTGCGGCTGCGCCATCTGTAATTTGACTTGCATTTCCAGCGGTAATGACGCCTCCTTCAGTTACTGGATTCAATCCAGAAAGCGCCTCAAGACTTGCATCGTACCTAATTCCTTCATCATTTAGCACCAAATCACTCTTCCCTTCAGCATTCTTTGCTTGAACAGGAAGAATCTCTCTATCAAAATACTTACCCTCAACTGCCGCTGCAGCTTTTTGATGACTGCTCAAAGCAAATTTATCAAGATCTTCTCTTGATAAATTCCACTTTTCTGCCATCAGTTCTGCCCCTGTGAATTGAGAAAAGAAAATACCAGGATATCTGTCTTTCATTCCATCAGAATCAAATGGTAAACCGTGACCTGCTTCATAACCATCTTTAATACTTGCTCCAATTGGCACCATAGACATTACCTCTACACCCCCACCAATTACAACATCCTGAGTACCAGACATAACAGCCTGAATTGCAAAATGAATAGCTTGTTGAGATGAGCCACACTGACGATCAACTGATGTGCCAGGAACTGATTCCGGGAGGCTTGAAGAAAGAATTGCATTTCTGGCAACATTACCAGATTGTGCTCCCACCTGATCAACGCAACCAAAGATCACGTCATCTATCAATTCAGGATTAATACCAGATTGATGAACTAACTCATCAAGAACTTTGGCACCAAGATCAGCTGGATGCCATTGACTAAGACTTCCATTTTTCTTTCCTCCAGCTGTTCTAACAGCTGAAACTATATATGCATTATTTGACATAACTCTCTCCTATGTTGAGAGTATCTTAATCAATTTTAAGCTTGCATAACAAGTTTAAGAATAATTATTTCTTTGTAGAATTTTTAACAGAGGGTATATAGGCCTTTCTGATCTCCTTGACCAGCGTATCTCTGATTTTTGTATTCTCTCTCAGAAACTTACTAGCATTAACCTTTCCTTGTCCAATTTTTTCACCATTATGGCTATACCAAGATCCAGATTTCTCAACTAACTCTAGTTTTTGACCGAGCTCTAAAATCTCACCCTCTGTGTTAATTCCTTCTCCATACATAATCTGAAACTCAGCTTGTTTAAATGGGGGTGACACTTTATTTTTAACAACCTTTACACGAGTTTCGTTTCCAACAACCTCTTCACCCTCTTTGACTGCACCTATGCGTCTGATATCAAGACGAACCGATGAATAGAATTTTAGAGCATTTCCACCAGTAGTTGTTTCAGGATTACCAAACATAACCCCAATCTTCATTCTGATTTGGTTAATAAAAATTACCATTGCATTAGAGCGTTGAATGTTACCTGTAATTTTTCTTAGAGCTTGCGACATTAAGCGGGCCTGAAGACCCATATGATGATCCCCCATATCCCCTTCAATTTCAGCTCTTGGAGTTAGGGCGGCCACAGAATCAACAACAATTAAATCTACACTCCCAGATTTTACAAGCATATCGGTTACTTCTAATGCTTGTTCGCCAGTATCCGGTTGAGAAAGTAAAAGCTCATCCACATTCACGCCTAGTTTTTCAGCATAATTTGGATCAAGTGCATGCTCAGCATCAATAAAAGCTGCAGTACCTCCAGCTTTTTGACATTCAGCAATGGCTTGAAGTGTTAATGTGGTTTTTCCAGATGATTCTGGTCCAAAAATCTCTACAACCCTTCCCTTGGGGAGACCGCCAATGCCTAGCGCTATATCTAAGCCCAGTGAACCAGTGGAAACTGATGGCATATCTACAATTTCTCTGTCCCCCATTTTCATAACAGTGCCTTTACCAAACTGCTTTTCAATTTGAGATAAGGTCTCGTTTAGGTTTTTAACTTTATCTGACATAATGATCTCCTTTACTGTATATTTATACAGTATATTATAAATTTAGGAAAAGTAAATTAAATATTATCAAATTCATGCTGACTTGTTCATAACTCATTGTTAAAATCTTTTTTATTCTAAATTTTTCAAACAAATAAATAATGGCATTCATAGTTACCGAATCGTGTATTAAGTGCAAACATACAGATTGTGTTGAGGTCTGCCCTGTTGATTGTTTTTATGAAGGTCCTAACTTTCTTGTCATTCATCCAGAAGAATGTATTGACTGCGCTCTATGCGAGCCAGAATGTCCAGTAGAAGCAATTTTCTCTGAGGATGAGCTTCCAGCCGATCAGATAGAATTTATTGAAATTAATGCAGAATTAAGTGAAATTTGGCCAAATATTACAGAGGAAAAAGATGAGCTGCCTGAAGCCAAAGAATTTGCACAAATTAAAGAAAAAAAACATCTTCTGGAAAAGTAAGAAAAATTATAATTTTTAAAAAAAGGAGTTTAATTTTTCAGCTCTAATTGGCTTTCCATTTTTTCTTAACTGAAACCTTAGCATTGGGTATGCTGCCTCTGAATTACCAAGTTGAGCTATCATAGCTCCCTTTCCAACATCATCACCTCGCTCAACAAATATTTTATCGCAATGTGCATACAAGCTTAAATAACCATCTGGATGAGAAATCATAACTAAATTTCCGTAACCTGGAATATCTGGCCCAGAAACCACTACCCTTCCGCTATGAATAGAATGAATCGGAGAGCCTTTAGACTCCTTGAAAATTAGCCAAGATTCATCATTAATAGCTATTTTTGAATTCTCTCCTAGGGGATGATGCCAATTCATAACTTGCAATACTTTTTTTGAACTATTTTTGGCAAGCGCGCCCGAAAGACGTAATTCTTGATTTGGATAAATGGTGTATGGTTTTTTTAAATTATTATTTTGAATCAATAACTCAGCATCCAAATTAAAATTTATAGCAATAGACCAAACGGAGTCTCCAGGCTCAACAATATAAGTGCTATCAGAAGAAGGAGGTAAAAAATTTTTATAGGATTGCTTTAATGAATCCAAACTGGAGCAACTTGTAATCATTAAAATTAGAATAATTAAGAGTATTGTATTAGATTTGATCACAGTAAAAAGATGCCTGAAGAAAGTATAAGACCTGAAAAAACGTACATTAGATTATGCTCATTGGATGAATATATTGATAAAACTAACTTTGGCAAAAATAAGAGAGAAATTAAACAACCTGATGCAAATGGGATCAATAAATTAAAATTAAATGTTGCAATAGCTTGAATGATAGGACCATAAACTCCCAAAACTACTAACATGGCGCTACCAGAGATTCCAGGTATTAAAAAAAATGAAAAAGCCAATATTCCACTCAAAAATAAATACGGTATAGAAATATTTCCTGAGCCTATATTCAATCCTTGCAAAAGAAATCCAATGCCTATCCCCAAAAATAAGAATAAAAATAGTTTTTTATCTATTAGCGCATCTTTAAAGTATTGAACGATGTAAAAAGACAAAGCTATCATTAATAAACCAAGAGATAATAAAAATAAATCTTCAAAATTTATTAAAAGAAAATTAACTCCCTTAGAGCAAAAAATGATGGCAATAATCATAGATAGAATTAAAGGCAATGAAACATTAAATTGAAATGTTTGGGAAAGAGATGAAAGGTTTAATGTTATATTTTTTACTCTTATGTTGCTTAAAATCTTCATTAAGTTTGGGTAAATCCTAAAGATTACTGCAATGGTGGCCCCAGAAATACCAGGAATTAGCTCTGCAACTCCCATGCAAAATCCTGCTAAAGAGTATTTAACTTGATCATTCATCTTCAAACTTCTCCATTTGAAACGCCTGGAAGCATTGGAACAAAAGCAACCTCCTCATAAATCATTTCCTCATTTTCTGTATCACTTTTTTTAGTTACGACATAAAGTTTTTGCTCCCCTTCAAGTCCAACCGGTATAACGAGCTTCCCCCCAATCTCTAATAATTCAAGCAGTTCTTCTGGATATTGTCTTGGAGCTGCTGCACAAATTATTCCATCAAATTTTAAGTCTTCTTCCCAACCATTGAATCCATCTGCATGTTTTACAATTACATTTCTAATTTTGAGATCACTTAAATTTTCACGTGATTTTGAAACCAAAGGTTTGATTCTCTCAACTGCAAAGACATCACTCGCAAAATAAGATAATACTGCTGATTGATAACCGCAGCCTGATCCTATTTCAAGAACCTTATTAAGAACTTTCCCTCTTTTTGATGTATGAGCAATTAAGTGTTCTGTCATTCGTGCAACGATATATGGCTGAGAGATGGTTTGTTTGTAACCAATAGTCAATGCTCTGTTCTCATATGCTCTGCTCCAAAGAGCTTGATCTAAAAAGATATGTCTAGGAACTTGGCTTAAAGCATCAAGAACACGAAAATCTGATATACCCATATCAAGCAATTGCTGGATCATTTGATCTTTAACTCTCGTAAATGTAAAGCCAGAGCTACTCACAATTAAAAACCTCCTTGTACAAGTCCCAGCGAACCACATCAGCGCTTAAATTGTAGTCAAGAATTGAAATAGAAATATAATTTTGTTCAATCGCCTGTATATCTGTTCCAGATTGATCAGGTAATAGTGAGCCAGAAGGTCCAAAACTATAAAATTTAGAAGAATCCCTAGATCTAATTAAATCAGGCGTATCTGGAACACTCCTTTTACCCAATGAAGTTATTTTAATTCCTTGGATTTTTGAGGACGGCAAATCAGGAAAATTTACATTTACCAACAAATTTTGATCTGAGGGAAGTTTGCATACCTGATTAGTAATTAATAGTGATTGTTCTGCAATAAATTTAAGGTTGTTTGGATTATAAGCTGCTACCGAAAAAGCAACTGGAACATAATCTAGTCTTCTACCAGCAATTGCCGCCCCAACAGTACCGGAATAAAAAATATCTTCCCCTAGATTTGCTCCTAAATTAATTCCTGAAACAATCATTTCAATCGGATCCTGAATCACTGATAACAATCCCAGATATGAGCAATCTGCAGGGGTGCCTGTAACCGAAAAAATATTTTCTGAGACTTCCTCGACTTCTATTTCTTTTCGCAGGCTGATTGCCGCACTCATTCCGCTACAATTGTCTCGTGGTGCAATTAAAAAAACTTTATGCTCAGTGCTTAAAGCTTGAAACAATTCATTTATGCCAGATGCTTTGTAGCCATCATCGTTAGTTAGCAAAATATTCACTATTTATTCCTTAAAGAAGCAATTGCATACACAGCAATTCCATTACCGTTACCAATTACTCCCATCTTTTCTGTAGTAGTTGCCTTCACTCCAATAAAACTTTCTTCGATCTTCAGAATTGCTGAAAGAGATTTTTTTATTTTATTTACATAGGGTCCAATTTTTGGTTGTTCACAGACAACAACAAAATCAATATTTCTTGGCCATAAACCGTTTTCTTTTAATAAATCTAATGATTTTTCAATAATTATTAAGCTGCTCAAATTTTTATTTTTAGGATCGCTATCAGGAAAGTAGTATCCAATGTCTCTTAGGCCAGCTGCACCCAATAAAGCATCAGAAATAGCATGCAAAATAATATCTCCATCTGAATGAGCCACAATGGAAAGTTCACAATCTATAAAAATATTTCCTAAAGTTAAACCACTTCCTGGTTGGAATTGATGAAAATCTATTCCTCTTCCGATTCGAAGATCTCTTCCCGCATAATTAGCTATATCGTCAGTATAAGTAATTTTAGTATTTGATCTTTCTCCTGGCGCAGCTAATAATTTAAAGCCTGCGTGCTCCATTACCTGAGACTCATCACTCATATGGAGACCTTCATTCTTAAGCTTATCAAATGCTGCTTTTAATGATTTATGGTTAAAAATCTGGGGGGTTTGCACATGCAAAAATTGCTCACGCTCGACCGGAATTAAATCCCCACCATCTTTCATGCGCAGCGAATCAGTTGCAGAAATTATAGGAAAAACTCCTTCAATAGATCGATCATTGATAAGTTGAGACAAGAGATACTCAAAATGACTTTTTCTTAACCATGGTCTTGCAGCATCATGAATTACTATAATCTCCGTACTTTGATCAACTTCTACTAAGGCATGAAATACTGATTCACTTCTTGTGCTACCTCCTTCAACAAATTTTACTTTTGGGTGACTATAAAAAGACTGTGATTTAATTAAATTCTCATTTGAATTGATGGCGACTATAACTTCTCGGATACTAGAAATTTCTAAAAATAAATTAACAGATTTTTCTAAAACCGTCTCATCACCCAAGCTCAAAAATTGCTTGGGAATTGAACCACCAAAACGACTACTATTTCCTGCCGCAGGAATAATAACTGTTATTTTATTGCTGGGGTTCATTTGGGTTAACTTCCTTAAATCTTAGAAAATCTTCGTCTTCATATATTAAATTTAATTCTTCTCTAGCAAACTTTTCTGCATGAACATCGTTCTTTTGTTTGCTTAAAATGTCTTTCTCTAAAAAATTATTTTCTTTTGCAAGTGTATTATTTTTTACCAACAGTTCTTGATTTTCATTCTGAAGAACAGAAAAATTTCTTTTGCTATCAATCCCAAAAAAAAGATTATAGAAAGCTGCAAGAATAAGGATAAGAACAAGCAAATTTAAAAATTTAACCAATGACATTTTTGGCAAAAGTGAGATCAGGCTCCTCAGCTTCAATCCATAGCAATCTATTATATTTTGCCACTCTGTCAGATCTGCAAGGTGCGCCTGTTTTAATTTGGCCGGTCCCTAAACCAACGCACAGATCTGCAATGGTGCTGTCTTCTGTTTCTCCTGATCTGTGAGAAATAATGGATTTAAATCCATTCTTGTTACCCAGATAAATAGTTTTCATAGTTTCTGTAATCGTTCCAATTTGATTAAATTTAATTAGAATCGAGTTTGCTAAAGAATCATCAATTCCTCTTTGAAGCTCTACTACGTTGGTTACAAATAGATCATCTCCAACCAATTGACACTTATCTCCCAAAGCCTTTGTAAGGTTTTTCCATCCCTCAAAATCACTCTCATCCATAGCATCTTCTATTGAGAGGATAGGATATTTATGAGTTAGTTCAGAGAGGTAGTTAGTAAATTCACTCGAGTTTAGTTTGATGGATTCTCCCTCGAGGTTATAAGAACCATTTTTATAAAATTCTGAGGCGGCACAATCCAATGCAATCCCTACATCCCTTCCCTCAGTAAGATTATTATTTTGGATAGCCTGAATAATAAGCTCTATTGCTTCTTGATTGGATTGGAGGTTTGGAGCAAAGCCACCCTCATCACCAACGCTCGTGCTTAAACCTTTTGTATTTAAAATACCTTTGAGATCAGAGTATATCTCTGTTGCCCACTGCATGGCTTGAGAGAAATTACTGGCCCCAACAGGCATAATCATAAACTCCTGTATATCAATATTATTATCAGCATGCTCACCACCATTGATAATATTTAACATTGGAGTTGGCATTTGCATCTTTGGCTTTTCGCCGTTGATATGATCGAAAACTTGATTAATGTATTTATACAAGGGAAGTTCCAACGCTTTCGAGCCTGCATCCAAAACAGCCAATGAAACACCAAGAATAGCATTTGCACCTAACTTTGATTTAGATGAAGTTCCATCTAGAGCAAGCATTTTTTCATCAATATCTTGCTGATTTGTTACATCCATGCCTATCAGTGCAGGAGCAATAATTTCGTGAATATTTGCGACAGCTTTGCTAACTCCCTTCCCCAAATAAGCCTCATTACCATCTCTGAGTTCAAGGGCCTCTCTTGAACCTGTGGATGCTCCACTAGGAACCATGGAGGTCGCATAAATTCCATTTTCTAGAGTGACCTTACAGGAAACTGTTGGAGTTCCTCTAGAATCTATTATTTGAATAGCTTGGATAGATTGAATGACTGACATTAAATATTTCTATCTTGGTTTTTTATAAAATCATCTAATTCTGATAATTGCGATAGAACAGCCGGGATTTCATCAGTGGAAATTGCACAAGGGCCATCACATTTAGCCAAATCGGGATCAGGATGAGCTTCTATAAATAAACCTGCAATGCCTTGACTCAGCCCAGCTTTGGCTAAAGGAAGTAAATATTCTCTTCGACCTCCTGCAGCATTACCCAGGCCACCTGGAAGCTGCAGAGAATGCGTCGCATCAAATATTACCGGTACACCTAGATCTTTCATAATTTGGAAATTCAACATATCAACTACTAAATTGTTATAACCAAAAGAGTTGCCTCTTTCACAAAGAGTAATATTTTCATTTCCAGCTTGACGGCACTTTTCTATAACATTTTTCATTTCTGGGGCAGAAAGAAATTGAGGTTTTTTAAATTGAATTATTTTTTTTGTTTTGGCAGCTGCAATCACTAAATCAGTTTGTCTGCATAAAAATGCTGGTATCTGAATTACATCACAAACTTTTGAAACTGAATCTGCTTGAGATGGCTCATGAATGTCAGTAATAACAGGGGTATTAAATTCTGATTTAACTTTTTCTAGCATTCTCAAACCTTCATCAAGCCCAGGACCCCTAAACGATGAAATGGAGCTTCGATTTGCTTTGTCAAAGGATCCCTTAAAAATCCAATTAATATTTAAATTTGATGTTGTTTTTGCAAATTTTTCTGCAACGGTCATCACAACTGATTCAGACTCTAAAACATTAACACCGCCCATAAGAGTCATAGGTTCTTGATTTCCAATAGTAAAGTTTTCTAATTTTAAAATTTTCATCTTTTTATCTTAATAGCTTTTGCAATAAAATCGTTAAAAATTGGATGGCCATCTCTAGGGTTAGAAGTAAACTCGGGATGAAATTGACAGCCCAGAAACCATGGATGTTTTTTTATTTCAATCATTTCAGCCAAATTGCCATCCAGTGATGTGCCTACTATATCCATTCCTCCAGCAATTAATTCATTTTTATACTCTGGATTAACCTCATATCTATGGCGATGTCTTTCTGTTATGGTCATTTTTTTATATAACTTGTGGGACAGTGAAGATTTTTTTATCATACATTTCTGTCCACCTAAGCGCATGGTTCCCCCTAAATTAGAGCTTTCACTTCTATGCTCAATTTTGCCTGACGCATCCTTCCACTCTGTTACCAACCCAATAACTGGATGTTTGGTCTTTACATTAAATTCAGTACTATTTGCATTTTTGAGCTTCAAAACATTTCTAGAAAATTCAATGATTGCTATTTGCATTCCTAGACATATTCCAAAATATGGCAGCTTGTTTTCTCTTGCAAATTGACACGCATGAATCATTCCTTCAATGCCCCTGCTCCCAAAACCACCAGGCACAAGTACTGCTTGAGAAGATTTTAAAATTTTTGAAACATTTGTTTTAGTAATTTTTGCTGCATCTATCATTTGAATATCAACCTTTGCAAGATTTACAATTCCGGCATGATCAAGGGCTTCATTTAATGATTTATAGGAATCTTTTAAATCAACATATTTACCCACTACTGCAATTGAAACTTTTTTCTTAGGATTAAGTTTTGCATCAACAACTCTTTTCCAATCATTAAGCCTTGGAGATTTAACTTTTATTAAATTTAATTTTTTGAGGAGAATTTTATCCACTCCTTGTGCGTATAAAAGCAAAGGAATTGAATATACGGTTTCAGCATCATGCATCGAAATAACACTTTTCGGATCTACTGAACAAAATAAGGCTATCTTTTTCTTTTCATCATGTGGGAGCTCTTTTTCTAATCTACATATCAAACAATCTGGTTGAAGACCTAAAGATCGCAGTTCCTTAACTGAATGTTGAGTAGGCTTGGTTTTAAGCTCCTCAGACACTTTAATATATGGGACCAAGGTAAGGTGAGCTAATGCAGTAGAAGATGACGGTAGTTCGAGCATCATTTGTCTAATTGCTTCGATAAATGGCTGGCTTTCAATATCACCCACTGTTCCACCTATTTCTACAATTGCTATATCAGCACCTTTAGCGCCCTCTTTAATTCTTCTTTTAATTTCATCTGTGATGTGGGGAATAACTTGGACAGTTCCTCCTAAATAGTCTCCTCTTCTTTCATTTTGAATAACTTCTTCGTAGACCTTGCCAGCAGTAAAATTATTCTTTTTACTTGCTTGAAAACGAACAAACCGTTCATAGTGACCAAGATCTAAGTCAGTCTCTGTTCCATCATTGGTAACAAAAACTTCTCCATGTTGGAAAGGACTCATTGTTCCAGGATCAACATTGATATATGGATCGAGCTTATTTAATGAAACTTTTAAGCCTCTAGCTTCAAAAAGAGCGCCAATAGATGCAGCTGCAATACCTTTGCCAAGAGAGGAAACAACACCACCAGTGATAAAAATGTACTTTGTTTGAGCCATCAGTTTTTAAGTTATGATGGGAATACAGAATATCAGATTCTGGACTTAATAAAAACTAAGTTAAGCAGATTCTTCAAATAATGGTCTTGATAAGTCAGCCCAATCTATATCAGCATCACTTTTAGCAGTGGCGTATTCTAAAATGCCCAGATCTTCAAATTTACCTTTAACAGAATCTCGTAGCAGGCCAATTCTTCTTAAATTTGGCATAACTCTTTGAAAAAGAAGTTTTTGAAAATGTTTGGTAATATCGGAACTTAACTGAAATTGTCTTGCATCTTCAGCATTCCAGCCAAAATGCTCAAAGACATCCATTGAAACCAATCTTTCCCTACTTAACCAGCATGCCTCGTATGCAAATTGAGCTCGATCCTCTTTTTCATCTTCAGATAGAGTTTCAACAAATTCTTCTAAATAATTTATTCCAAAAGTGACGTGTCTCGCTTCGTCCCGAATAATTAAGCCAAGCATGTCTCGTAATACTGGATCTTTGGTTAGCTCTCTGGAGGTTTGAAACGCAGCCAGCGCCAATCCTTCAATAATAATTTGCATGCCAATGAATTTGAGATCCCATCTTGGATCAGTAAGAATTTTATCTAAAATTGATTTCAAAGCATTGCCAATAGGATACATAAGCTTTGTTCTTGTTTGAATGTACTTATTAAAAGCTTCTACATGCCTGGCTTCATCAAATGTCTGAGATGCGGCATAGAGTTTTGCATTATAAGTTGGAGCGCATGAGGTAAGCTGAGAGGCAACGAGAAGCGCCCCTTGCTCCCCATGAAGGAATTGACTTTGACTCCAAGCAATTCGATGGTTAAGGAATTCTACTTTTTTATCATCAGAAAATTTTTGATATGGTGGATAATCATCCCAAAATATTGGAGTTGGTTCAGTTAGAGGCTCAAATGGTCTTGACCAATCAACATCAACCTCAACATTCCAATTTAGCTCTTTGCCTAACTCATAAAGTTTTTTGATTCTATTATCCTGAACGGTGTAATCCCAGTTATATGCTCCAGATAAGGGAGTATTAAAAATTTCTGCTATATCATTTGCAACCCCTTCGCTCATGTATGGAGGTAAGTCTTCTTCCAGTTGAATTTCTCTAGGATTATCTTTTACGTAATTAATTTTCATATATTTAAGTATTCTCGTTTTACTCTTTCACTCATTTTGGTCATAAGCTCATAAGAAAGCAAACCATTTTTTTCTGTATTTTCCAAGATTGATAAATCCGGTGACCATAATTCACACCAATCTCCTATTTTACATTCAGGAATATCTGTAACATCAATTGAAATCAAATCCATGCTAACTCTTCCAATAATTTGGGATTGATGACTGTTAACTAGCACAGAGGTTCCATCTATAGCTGTTTGGGGGAACCCATCGGCATATCCACAATAAACAATAGCAATCTTTGTTGGTTTCTTTGTTTCAACCCTTCCACCGTATCCAATTCTCTCATCTTTATCTAATAATTGAATAGATATAATTTGACTTCTAAATGTCATAGCAGTTTTTAAACCAGGAAAGTTAATTCCTCCATACATTGCAATACCCGGTCTAACCCAGTCATAGGCGTGGTCTGGAAAATTAAATGCTCCGGCAGAATTCAACACACTTCGCTGCATGGATTTTGTTGTTTGATTCCAAGCATGATCAAAATTTTGAAATTGGGTTATATTAAGAGGATCTTCAGGATTATCAGAACAAGCTAAGTGAGTCATTAAAACATTTGAATCTTTGAGGAGTGATTCAAACTGATCTAGCTCATCCAATCTAATGCCCAGTCTATTCATTCCGGTATTTACTTTAATCCAAAAAAGCAAATCATCTTGATATTGCTTTGCCAGTGGTAGTTGAGAAATTGAATGGATGACTGACCAAATATTATTTTTTTTTAAAGCATCATAAGCATCAGATGAGTAGACGCCTTGCATGGCTAAAACTGGCTTAGAAGAGTTTTCTCTAATCTTGAGCGCTTCTTGCATTCTAACAACACCATATCCATCTATTGAATCATCCAATGCACGAGTTGTCTTTTCAAGATCATGTCCATATGCATTGCTTTTGATAATACCCATGATTTTGCAGCTCGGGGCTAAGTTCCTCTTGATGACTTGGATATTGTTTCTTACAAGCTCGTAGTCAATTACAAGCTCAGAATTTGGTTCGATCATTGGATGGAGTCGTAATAGCTATCAACAGCAAAGTCTTCAAATCTAGTAAACTCCTTAAGAAACGTAAGATTCACTTTACCAATAGGCCCATTTCTCTGCTTGCCAATAATAATTTCAGCCTTATTTCCCTCTTCAGAGTCTTCATTATAAACCTCGTCCCTGTAGATGAATAAAATTACATCTGCATCTTGCTCAATGGCACCTGAGTCTCTTAAATCAGCCATAATAGGTCTCTTGTTGGGTCTTTGTTCTACAGCTCGATTAAGCTGTGATAATGCAACAACAGGTACATTAAGTTCTTTTGCAAGCATTTTTAATGATCGAGAAATTTCTGAAATTTGATTTACTCTATTTTCTTGTGAGGTAGGTAACTGCATTAACTGAAGATAATCAACAACAATCAATGACAGTCCGTTGGGCTCTTGTCTTGCAATTCGTCTAGCTCTTGCTCTTAACTCCATAGGTGAGAGCATTGAGCTATCATCTATGTATAGTGGTAAATCCTTTAATTTAGAAGATGATTCCATAAACTTTTTAAGATCAGATTGATTCATTGAGGCTGATCTGACTTTTTGTTGATCAATCTTAGCGTTACTGGCGAGCAATCGAGTGGTTAATGACTCGGCTGGCATCTCAAGACTGAACACCAATACACCCCCAAGAATATCTTTGTTAAGGACAAGATTTTCAACAATATTCATACTAAGGGCTGTTTTACCCATGCTTGGTCTAGCAGCAATAATTATTAAGTCTCCGTCTTGAAGGCCCTGTAACTTACTATCAAGATCCTTATAACCTGTGGATGCTCCGAGCAAGGAAGATCCGTTTTTTGCAATTTCATTCATTCTTTCAATTGATTGAGGAATAAGTTCGTCTAGTTTCTGAATATTGGTTGATGTTCTGCTAGCTTCATCATTTAATGAAAAAATTTTTGTCTCAGCCTCATCAAGCAATTCAGCGGCATCCTTGCCTTGAGGGTTAATAATGAGCTCAGAGATTTCGGAATTGATTTTCATCAGCCTTCTTGAAATCGACTTCTGCCTGATCATTCCGGCATAGGCTTCTAAATTTGCTGCAGAGGGGCTCGTAGATGCTAAATCAATTAAATAATTCTTACCACCTGCTCTAGTTAAAAGGTTTTTGCTATCGAGTCGATCTGAAACTGTTAAAGGGTCTAGGGGCTTATTAGAATTAACAAGCTCTCCCATAGACTGAAAAATATTTTGATGATCTTGACCCTCAAAATCTGTAAATTCAATAATTTCACTTACAGCATCATATCTTTCTGTTTCAAGCATTAGTCCGCCCAGAACAGCTCTTTCAAGCTCTCTAACTTGTTCTGTATTTTCTATGGATTTGCTAGACATAAATATGATTCTTACATCATATTATTAAGATAACAACTACTCTGGCTGAACAGAGACCTCAACGACACATGAAACTTCTGGATGAAATAAAAGAGTAATTGAATAATCACCAAGCTCTTTTAAAGGTCCATCAGGCAATTGAATAACGCTTTTATCTACAATATGATCAACCTCAGTAAATGCATCTGAAATTTCTCTGGTTCCAACTGAACCATAAAGTGCACCCTCTTCAGTTACTGGAACTTTGATTTCAACTTTGGCACCAGAAACTGCATCAGCTTTACCCTGCGCATTTGCCATCTCATCAGCAGAAGCTGCAGCTAGTTCAGCTTTCTTGCTCTCAACATACTTTAGGTTTTCATCAGAGGCAAACATAGCTTTCTTTTTAGGAATAAGGAAATTTCTGGCATATCCTGAGCTAACCTCAACCACATCAGCAATTTCACCTAATTTTTGGATTTTATCTAAAAGTATAATTTTCATAATTTACCTATGTGAGTCTGTATATGGAAGTAAAGCCAAAAAGCGAGCAATCTTTATTGCTTTTGTTAATTTCCTCTGTTCCGATGCGCTAATATTTGAAACTCTCGCAGGTATGATTTTCCCTGTCTCAGTGATATACCTTTTCAAAAGATCAACATTCTTGTAACTAAAATTTTTGTTATTAGATTCAGTCATTATTCACCATCCTTTAATTCTTCTTCAGCAACTGGTTCTGTCACTTCATTTTGTTCTACTGGATTGACTTTTGGCTTCTCTTGGCTCTGATCTTCCTCTTGAGGGGTTTTTTTTGCTTCCCTTGATTCTATAAGTAACAATGAATCCTCTAGAGATGGGGAATCAACCTTTAATAAGAGGTGGCGTATCACAGATGTGTCATATTTTAATTTAGATTCAAGCTCTGTAGCAGATTCTGATGGCCCTTCTATTTGAAAAATAGCATAGTGCCCTTTGTTGTGGTTTAGAATGCTGTAAGCTAGCTGCCTACGACCAATGTTTTCAAGCTTGTTGATTTTAAAATTTATATCAGTCAAAGTTTTTTCAAACTTCGTTTGAAAGTCATCAAACTTAGTGGATAAGTCGGGGTTGAGTATTAAAGTTAATTCGTAATTATTCATATTTTTCCTTATGGGTTAGTAGATTTTTTGAATATCAAAAAACCAAGGAGCATGAATTCTATGCCAAATATTCCTAGCAATCAATAATTATTTTTTAAGAAACCAAAAGCTCTATCAAAAAAGCTTTTATTATTTTCTAGAGTGTAGCCCTGTTTCATTTGATCAAAACCAAAGCCTACTAGACCTAGAGCAGTGGCATATATCGGATTTTTTAGCACTGATTCCATTCCATTAAATTTTTCTGGAATACCTAATCTCACACTTGTTTGAAATATAGACTCAGCCAGAGGAACAGCTCCCTCCATTTTTGAAGTACCCCCTGTAAGGACTATTCCGGCCGGGATTTTATTTTCGAAACCATTTCGCTTAATTTCTGCTTTAACTAAATCAAAAAGCTCTACATACCTTGGCTCAATAATTTCAGCCAATGAACGTCTTGATAAGTCTTCCGGAGGTCTGCCACCAACCCTCATTACTTCTAAGGTTTCTCCATCCTGGGTAAGTTCCGCTGCTGCACAACCATGCTTTTGTTTGATGTCCTCTGCTTGAGCAGTAGGAGTTCTGAGAGCTACAGCTATATCACTAGTAACCTGATCACCTGCTATAGGAATCACCCCGGTAAATGATATTGAGCCAGAATTAAATACTGCAATATCGGTGGTGCCCCCACCTATGTCCACCAAACAGACTCCAAGCTCTTTCTCATCCTCAGATAAAACAGAATATGAGCTGGCTAGCTGCTCTAAAACAAAACCATCAACACCAATACCGCATCGTTTAACACATTTTTCTATGTTCTGTATTGCATTATTGGCGCAAGTAACTAAATGAACGTGGGATTCCAATCTAACACCAGACATTCCAAGCGGCTCTCTAATAGAGTCTTGATTATCAATCACATATTCTTGAGGAAGAACATGAAGCACTCTTTGATCTGAAGGTATTGCAACTGCTTGAGCTGCCTCAATTACCCTGTCTATATCACTTGCTTCAACTTCTTTATCTTTTATACCTACTATTCCATGAGAATTTAAACTGCGAATATGATTTCCTGCAATCCCAACATATACGTTCTTAATTTTTCCTTCAAATGATGCCTGAGCCTGATCTAAAGATTTTTGAATTGCATCTGTAGTTGCATCAATATTCACTACAACCCCTTTTTTAAGACCGCTAGATGGGTAAGATCCCATCGATACAACCTCAAGAGAATGTTGATCGACATACCTGCCAATAATACAAACAACCTTTGAGGTTCCTATATCTAGCCCGACGACATAGTCAGAATCTTTTGTTCCATTATTTGCCATAATTTAAAGCTGCTCCATCTTTGTATCTTAAATCAATAATACTAGGAGTTAAGTTTTTTTCGAAAATATATTTTAAAGTTAACTCTAGTTTTTCCAACGCACTAAAAGATAAATCTGAACCTAATTTTATATGCAAATTACTATTACTCTTGAAATGCCACCCTTCTGCTTCAGAATAAGAAATAGAAGAAATTTTAAGGTTATAGGCTGAGGTCAATGCATATATTTTCTCTTCAACTTCTAACCATTCATGAATAAATTCAATAGGCATATCTAACTGCAACAAGTCAGGATATTCACCAAAATATAAAAACTTACTTAGATTACCATCTAAATAAAAATTTTCCTGCCAGATATATTTTGGTTCTTTTGAATCAATATATATTTCTAGTGGTTTGAATGCGTGTTTTTTAATCAAAAAAGAATTAATCCAATTTTGGTTATCTAGAAATTTTGATAGATTTTTATTTGAGTTGTTAATTGATAAATTAAATATTAATTCCTGAGCTTTTTTTAAAGTTGGGGGCTTTTCAAATACTATTAAAATGTTTTGGTTTTTATCACCTGAGCAGCTATATAAAATAGCCATTAAAAATAAAAATATTGGCCCTAATCTATTTGGCATTTATAATTTCTTGCACAAGGTCATTGTATGAGAGCCCAATTGACTCAGCAGATTTAGGAAATAAACTATGAGAAGTCATTCCAGGAGCAGTATTAACTTCGAGCACATAAAAATTATTATTTCTATCACGCATAAGATCAACCCTTAACCAACCTGAACAACCCGTAACATCGACTGTCTTAAGGCAAATTTCTTCAAGCTTATTTTTTTCATCTTTTGAAAGTACAAGCTCGGTAAGTTGAGTATCTTGATTCACGTATTTTGCATTGAAGTTATAAAAAGATTCAGAGGTTTTGATCTCTACAGCAGGTAAACATTTTCCGTTTAAAATTGGAACAGTAAGCTCTCTAAAGTCTATGCTTTCCTCCAGGATGAATGTTCGCCTTGGATCTGCGCAAGCTGAAATAGCATTCTCTAAATCCTTGTTACAGGTAATTTTGAATACATCTATGCTTGATCCATCCTCCGCAGGCTTTAAAAAAAGCTCATTGAATGGTCTAAGTTGATTAAAAAAAGGGTTTCCTAAATCTTTTTCTATTTCATGCAATGATGGAATGGTAATCCAATTTGGAGTAGGAATTTTATTATCTTTAAGAAGCACTTTACAAGTATTCTTATTCCAAGTATTTACGCAAGCCTCATAATGGCTGCCAGAAAATGGAATGCACTTTTGTTGTAAAAGTTTTTGCAATGCTCCTGATTCACCATCCTGACCATGAAGTGCAATAAAAATGAAGTCTTCTTCTGTAAGTTGATGAGATGAAAAATTTTTTGGATAGTCAATAAGCTGCGCTTCGTATCCTAAATCTTTCACTGCTTGAAATATATATTTTCCACTCTCAAGAGAAACTTCACGCTCAGAAGATTCACCCCCATACAAAACTTTAATTTTTTTTATTGCCACTTTTTTTTAATCTTCTTATTCAGTTTTGAAATTGTTCCTGCGCCTTGAGTGATTAAAATAGAAAAGTCTTGATGATTTTCATGAAGCCAGTTCATAGGATCTTTCTTTCCTATGTAATAAACATTTTTATTTTTTTCTAATATCTCTGAAGCAAGTTTTTTAGAAGAGATTCCTTTAATAGGTTTTTCACTTGCTGGATATATATCTAACAATAGAAGAAAATCTACCCTAGATAGTACTTTTTTAAAATCATCAAAAAGCTGTTGTGTTCTTGTAAATCTATGAGGCTCAAAAATCATGCATATCTTTTGCCGAGGAAATTTTTCTTTAGCAGCAAGAACAGTTGATAAAATTTCAGCAGGATGATGGCCATAATCATCTATCAGCACATGCGGATGCTTGGAAAAATAAATTTCTGAAAGCTCAAACCTTCTTCCAACACCTCTAAAACCAGCCAACCCTTTAGCAATGTCCTTTACCGATATGTTCTCTTCAATGGCTACACAAATTGCAGCAGTAACATTGTATAAATTATGTCTGCCACTTAAATTAGTGGAAAATTTATAGTGTTTTTTATTGGCATGATCTATTAATTGAAAATTTTGAAGGCCATGTTCTAACTTTACATCAGTTATTTGAAATCTATTTTTTGAATGAAAACCAAAAGTTATCTGTCTTCTATGTATGTCTTTTGAGATTTTACGAATATTTGAATCGTCTAAGTTAAGCAAAATATAGCCATAAAAAGGTAAATTTTCGGCAAAACTAACAAAAGACTGATTTAATTTTTCTTGATTTAGTTCATAGAAACTTAAATGGTCGTTATCAATGTTGGTGATTACAGAAATATCAGGTTGAAGATGTAAAAAAGATCCATCGCTTTCGTCTGCCTCAACTATTATATAGTCACCATCGCCAAGGTTAGAACTTCTCCCAACACTCAGAACTTGGCCTCCCACCACATATGTCGGACTCAAATTAGCTGCATTAAAGATGCTGGCAATGATGCTCGTTGTAGATGTCTTGCCATGACTTCCAGCAATCGCAATACTGCGATATGGTTTCATCAGAGTTCCCAGCATCTCTGCCCTTGGAATAATAGTTAAACCAGATTTCTTGGCATATGAAAGCTCAGGATTTTTCTTGGATATTGCTGACGAAGCAACAACTAAATCTGCTTTTTGAACAAGCCTTGGTTCATGACCTATTTGCACTTTGGCACCAAGTTTTTTTAATTCCTTCAGCTCATCTGTGATGACAAGGTCTGAACCTGTAACTTTAAAACCCCTTTTTTGCAAAATAGTGGCCACTCCAATCATTCCCGATCCACCAATTCCAATCATGTGAATTTTTTTGAACTTTTGAAATCCTAGTGAGTGCATCTATTTTTTTTAAAATTTTAAAATTGAACTTAACATTCTTCTAGCGGCTTGAAAATGATCTAAATTGTTTTCTTTGTTTGACCATTGTTCATAAAGTTTATTCTTAATTACCTTTTCGAGCTTGCTAGAAAGAGACTCTAAAGATTCTGACTCTTCATGCATCAACCCCATATCCAAATCCACAATATTAATTGCATTTAAGAGCTGATGATTATCTATGGCTGATGGCAAAGGAATAATCACTGATCCTCTTTTTAAACTTATAGCCTCTGAGAGAGAAAGTGCACCTGCCCTGGAAATAATAAAATCTGACCATAAAATTTCCTCATGAGGCGAATTATAGAATTCCTCTACCTCGACAGAAATATTACTTGAATACAATTCCTTAACTCCTTGAGATTTCCCTTTTCCACATTGATGCTTTACCTCTAATGGTATATTTAATGAATTTAAAGCTTTAGGTATATTCTTATTGATAAATTCAGAGCCTTGACTGCCACCGGTCACATAAACCCTGGGTGATTCATGCTGTTGAGTGACTGATGCGCTGTCTTTTGATTGCCTTATTGGATTGCCTACTAGCATCATCTTTTTTGTGAATGGTTCATTTATTGAAAATCCTAAAAAAATTATTTTTGAGAATTTTTTTAATACATTATTGGAAGTTCCTATGATTGCGTTTTGCTCGTGTAAGAAAAGAGGTTTTCTACAAATCCATGCTGATAAACCCACTGGCAATGAGATATACCCTCCGAAGCACACAACATAATCAATCTTATTTTTTTGCAAGTAAAAAATACTTTTAAAAATTGATGCGATTAGACCTATTAATGAAATAATTTTTAAAATTAAATTCTTTCCTCTGAAGCCGCTCATTGGAATTGTTAAAAGTTTTATATTGTGAGGAACAACTCTTTTTTCTATACCAGTTTTTGTTCCAATCCAAATAACTTCATGATTATTTTTAATACATTCCTTGCCAAATTCTAATGCCGGAAAAACATGGCCTCCAGTTCCTGCTGCAGAAATTAAAAATTTCATTACTTTATCGTTTTATTTTCAAAATTAATTCTTAGTACCATGCCCATTAAAAACATAAATAAAATTAAGCTTGTTCCCCCATAGCTTACAAAAGGCAGCGTTAAACCTTTTGTCGGTAATATTCCAAGATTCACACCTATGTTAAATACTACTTGAATTGCGATTAAAATACCTGCACCAAAAGCAAGCAATCCTTGAAATAATTTTCCAAGCTCTAGTGCTTTAATGGATGTTTTGATAATACCAAAAATCATTGCAGCAAAAAGAAATATCACCATCAATCCTCCAATCAGTCCAAATTCTTCAACAATTACTGCAAAAATAAAATCAGTATGTGGCTCAGGTAGATATAAATTCTTTTGAAGGCCATTACCCAAACCCACACCTAGCCACTCACCTCTGCCAATACCAAGCAGGGCATTTGATAGCTGCCATCCGGGCCCGTAAAAATGGTCGAATGGTTCAGTAAATGAAATAAATCTTATATATCTATATGGCTCTAGATAGACAGCAATAGCTGCCAAACCACCCATTAATAAAATTAATAGTAAAAATTGAGAAAATGAAATGCCTGCAAAAAATAGCACAGCAATTACTAAAGCTCCAATTACCAATGTTGATCCAAGATCAGGTTGAGACATAATCAATAGCCCAAAAAGAGCTAATACAATCAAGGGTCTAAAAAATCCTAGTGAAGTATTAATTTCACTTAGTCTTCTAACACAATATCCTGAAATATATATAACTAAAGCAAGCTTGCTAACTTCAGAGGGTTGGATGTTTATCGGTCCGATTCTGATCCACCTTAAACTTCCATTGACCTCTGTACCAACCCCAGGAAAAAAAAGAGCAATAAGTAAAAGCAATGAACCAATTAAAATTAGCCAATCCAATGTGAGAAATAAGTTTGAGGGAATACTTAAGGCAATTATTGTTGCAAAAATACCCAGAATCAAAAAAATTACTTGCCTCGAAGCAAAATGAAAGGGAGCGCCATAAAGATCTTCTGAAACGTATACACTTGATGAAGCAACCATTACCAATCCAATGAATAACAAACAGAAATATGGAAAGATAATTAATATATTTTCTCGATCAATCATCTGAGCACAATGCTAATTTAATAAAATGATCTCCACGTTCCTCAAAATTTTTATAATCTTGACCGCTTGGATGACCCGGTGAAAAAAGTATATTAGTCTGGCAATGATATTCATCTTTAAAAATCTCATTCATTACCGATGAAAGACCTTGATTGCGGAACAATATTTTTTCTGGATGAAATACTTTTTTTGATATCTCCTCTGCATGTTTACCAAAAATATATACCTTTGTTGGACCAATAATTTCATAGTTATCATATTGCTCTTTGCTTGGGTCCCCACAAAGAATCAATACGTAAGGACCAGACATCTTATTAAGCGCAAATTTCAATGCAGTTAAATTAGTTGCCTTTGAATCATTTATAAATACTAGTTGATTCCGTGTTAAAACATGCTGCCGTCTATGCGGTAATTCTTCCAATTTAACATCCTGAACATCACTTAGCTTTTTTCCAGTGATCATTGACCAGAGTTTTTTTGGGTTTGATTCTTCTGTTGATATTCCTGATTCTTTGATTCTATTTTTTACATTTGTATACTCTGCAAAAGTTCCATGATGATCAATATGGTCAGGCGCAATGTTTAATAGCACTCCAAAGTCTAGCTTAATATCCTTGACCTTCTCAAGCTGAAAACTTGAAAGCTCAATAATAGAATATGAGCAAGAATTTATACCATCTAAAACAGGGGTGCCAATATTTCCAATCAATTGAGAATCTTCTAAAAGCTGATGTAGCTTATAACAGCAAGTACTTTTTCCGTTTGTTCCTGTAACTCCAATTTTAAAAGAACTATCTTCTTGAAAAAAAATATCTAGATCTGTTAGATAAGGTATTTTTTTAAATTCTCCTTTTTTATAAAGCTTCTTTAGATTAATTCCTGGGCTCAAATAAATCATTTCATAAGAACCTAATGTAGCTTGATCAGGTAATTGATTATATATATTTGGCCCTTTTAGATTTTCATCGTAAATGTCAAAAGCTTTGCCTTTTTTTATCAAATATCTTTCAAAAGATTGGCCTGTGATCCCATAACCAAAAATAAGAGATTTCATTGAAATTTATCTTAACTTCAGCGTAGCTAGAGCGAATAAAACCAGTACAAAAGTTATAATCCAAAATCTAACGATAACTTTTGGCTCTGCCCAACCCTTCAATTCAAAATGATGATGAATTGGTGCCATTAAAAAAACTCTCTTACCCCTTAATTTATATGAGCCTACTTGAATAATAACGCTCAAAGTTTCCATCACAAAAACTCCTGCCATAATTGCAAAAACTATCTCATGCCTGACTAACACTGCCAGAGTACCAAGAATTCCACCGAGTGTTAAAGATCCCAGATCGCCCATAAATATCTGCGCAGGATATGTGTTATACCAAAGAAACCCTATACCAGCTCCAATTAATGCCCCACAAAAAACAATCAACTCACCGCTAAGAGGGTTAAATGGAATAAATAAGTAATTAGAGATAATTAAATTTCCAGATGCGTAAGCAATCAGACCTAGGCCTCCAGCTATCAAGACAGATGGCAAAATTGCTAACCCATCGAGGCCATCGGTAAGATTAACAGCATTAGATGAGCCCATAATTACAAAAATACTTATAAGCAGGAAAATAAGTGGTGAAATTATAAAAATATACTCTTTGTTGAAAGGTAAAATAAAAATTTGTTCATTTCCACTAGGAGAAACCTGCAACATAAACAACATAGCAATTAAAGAAAAAATAAACTGCAACATGAGTTTATATTTTCCCTGCAAGCCTTTTGAATTTTTTTCTTTAATTTTCAACCAATCATCAAGAAAACCTATTGTGCTAAAAGAGATAGTGATAAAAATTAGAATCCAAATGTATGGATTCTGAAAATTAGACCAAAGTAATGTTGAGATAATTAGTGAAGAGATAATAATCAAACCTCCCATAGTAGGTGTTCCAGATTTTGAAAGATGTGATTTGGGTCCATCTCCTCTGATTGATTGTGAGAACTGAATATGTGTTAAGAATCTAATCAAGGCTGGCCCAAGAAAAATGGAAAGCATGAGCGCAGTCAGAGTTCCTCCGATGGTTCTGACAGTTAAATAACGCAATACATCGAAACCGGAATCGTATGTCATTAACCATGTACCTAATAATTCGATCATATTATTTCCATAAATCTAAAACTTCTTCCATCCGCATGGATCTTGAACCTTTTAATAAAATATTCTCTTTTCCTGCTAGATTTTTTTTTAAGAAATCAATTAACTCTATTTTATTGTTAAAGAAAAACCCATTATCACCAAATGCAAATACTGTATGTCGTATCAAATCTCCATATCCAAGCAAAATATCTACTCCTTGTATTTTGGCATAGTCCCCCAAATCAATGTGTAGTTTTTTTCTGTATCTACCAAGTTCTGCCATATCTCCAAGAATTGCAATCTTTCTACCTTTAAATTGACATAAAACGTCTATTGCTGCTCTCATGGAATCTGGATTAGCATTGTAAGTATCATCGATGACCTGTGACTGCATTACCCACGTTTTAAGGTCTAAGCGCTGGGAGGGGTTTTTAAGGCCTCTCAAACCGTCTACAAATTCTTCTATGCTTAACTTAGCAGCATGGATCGCTGCAAATGAAGCAAGAATGTTTAACACATTATGCATTCCTACAAGCTTTGTTTTTATTGGAACTCTTTTTTTCAAATGGATAGATTTGATAAAAAAAGATAGGCCTTGTTTTGTCATCCTAATTTGACTTGGGAAGTAAGATGCTGAGGATTTCTCACCAAAAGTATAAAAATTAATATCGTCCCTCATTTTTTTCCAATGATTCAGATATTTACCATCCGGAACAATTGCTGCACCATCTTTTTTTATATTGCGGATGAGCTCTGATTTTACCTCTAATACTCCTCTAACTGAGTTCAACCCATCTAAATGTGAATGACCTATGTGAGTAATAATGCCGATATTTGGCTTAATTATTTTAGATAAAAGCTCTATATCCCCTGATTTCGCTGCTCCCATTTCAAAAATTGCTGTACCATTTTTTGAATCTAACTCCAAAGCACAAAGTGGCAAACCAATTTCATTATTATAATTCTGAAAAGTTGCATAACTGCTTTTTATGCAATTCTTTAAAATATTTTTTGTGGTTGTTTTACCATTACTGCCAGTAACCCCAATAATGTTTCCCTTGTATCTTCCCATAGCAACCTTAGCAGATTCAATAAGACACTTTTCAGGACTTTTTACTAGAATAATTTTTGATGGTCGCGCTGAAGAATCAACAATTTTACTCTCTTTTATAATTGCAAGTGATGCGCCTCTCTTTAAAGCGTCCTCGGCATAAAGACTTCCGTCCTCATTAGAACCGGTCAAACCAAAAAATACTGAATTCTTTGTTACTTTTCTAGAATCTATTTGAAAATTTCTGATTGGTAAGTTTGATTTACCATCAAGCTTGAGTGAAGTTAATAAATCTTGTGTATTTTTAATTAATTTCATTGTCTAAAATTTCTAAGACGCAATCCCTATCATTAAATGGAACTTTGTTTCCTGATATTTCCATTGAAGTCTCATGACCCTTACCTAATATTACCAATATATTTTCTTTAGTTAAGCATCGAAGCGCTGAGGTTATCGCCATCTGCCTATCCTCTAAAATTTCAACATTTGCTTGATCGTTTTCATTCATTGCATCAGATGCAATTACTGAAAAGGATTCATAGCGATTATTATCTGATGTAAAAAATATCTTGCTAGAAAAATCTTGAGCCACTTTCATCATTTTTGGTCTTTTTGATTTATCACGATCTCCGCCACAACCAAAAACTAAAATAATGTCATCATAATAATCGACTAATTCAGATAAAATATTTTGCATAGCTTGTTGATCGTGAGCATAGTCAATTAATATCTTTCCCTCTTTTAATCTTAATATCTCTCCTCTTCCCTGAGGCATTTTAATAGCGGCTCTATTTATTTTGTTGAGATTATTTGAATCAACATGCTCCGAAATTAATGCAATAGCTGCAATGTAATTCTCGATGTTAAATTTAAGAAATAATGAGATCCGTGCTTCCAGGGCAAGGTTGGGGAAATCCAAATTAATCCTTGATGGTCCATCAGGGTTATAGTCAAAAGAATACTTAAACGGAGCAGAGGGATTTTTTGCACTTAAAAATTGTGTTTTGGAGAGCTGATCTTTCTGAACTTCAGATAGACGAGGTAGCAAATCTTGCATTTGATCTATTGAAACTATTGTAGGATTTTGATTATTGAGATTGGCAATAGATAATTTTGCATCAATATAGTTTGTTTCTGTTTTATGGTAATCAAGATGATCAGATTGAATATTAAGTATGATGGTCTGTAAAAGGGGTAAATTACATAACCTTTTTTGCACTAAAGCATGAGAAGAAATTTCAAGAAAAACATATGTTTTTTGTTCAAGTTTGCATGTTTGCAAAATTTCAAACAACTCAAATATTCCAGGAGTTGTATTGCCTTTGGTTTGCATAGGATCGTCATCAATAATTGCCCCTAGAGTGCCAATATATACTGAAGGTTTTTGAAGCTCCCTCATAATGTTATGCGCCATAAATGCAGTTGTTGTTTTTCCATTAGTACCGGTGACACCATGAAAGATGAAATCATCCTCAGACAATTCATGAAATCTAAATAGGATCTCAACCACCATATCCTCTAAATTATTAATGCAATAAATTGGTATATCTATTTCTTCGTTGAGTTCTTGGTCGCTAATGATGCAGGATGCTCCTTTTTTTACTGCTTCTTTTATAAATTCTTTTCCATGTGATTCCGCTCCCTGTCGAGCTACAAATAAAGAATTTTTATGCACATCTCTTGAGTTATCAGTTATTGATGCAATAAAACATTGGTCAAACACATTTGTTTTAATCAGGGGTTTAATAAGAGGTAATTTATTCATCTAAATAATTCAAGACATCATCAGAAATAGCTGCAAATAATGGTGCTGCAACGCTACCACCAGAATAATTATTTAATCCTGGCTCATCAATAGTTACAAAAATTGTAAGTCTCTTAGATTTTAATGGCGCTATTCCTGCAAAGGATGCTATATATTTGCTTTGATCATAGCCACCCTTAGAGCTAGTTTTATGAGATGTGCCTGTTTTTCCTGCAACTTCGTAATTTGATAATCTTGCTAAGTTTCCTGTTCCATCTGAAACAACCAACTTTAAAGACTCTAATACATCATTGGCAGCATCTTTGCTGATTACTCGCTGCTTGTATCCTTCATCATTATCTTTAAAAATTTTAAAATCTTTTAGATAGCCTTCATTAGCAAAAACTGAATATGCTTGTGCTAGCTGCAAAGAAGATGCGGTCATGCTGTACCCAAATCCAATACTTGCAATTTCATGATCGGAGATGTTATTTCTTGAATTAATAACCCCATAAGCGACTCCAGGAAAAAATATATTTGGCGGTTTTGAAAGGCCAAACCCTTTGTATCCTGAAATAAGCCCATCTATTCCAACTTGCAAAGCTAACTTGGAAGCTCCAACCTGGCTCGATTTTGCAATAATCTCACTAACAGTTAGCATTTTGTAATTTTTTGGATCTGATACAGTTCTGCCACTTAAATTTATAAATCCTGGACTGGTATCAACTATCTGATTGGTAGAGAGTATACCCATGTCAATGCCCTTGGCTAATGCTAGCGGTTTTATTATTGAGCCCGGCTCAAATGCATCAACCAGAGCCCTGTTCCTTTGAATCTGTCTCTGAGCGCTATTAGGGTTGTATGAGGGATAGCTGGCTATAGCAAGAATTTCTCCAGTAATATTGTCTAAAACTATAGCGCTACCACCCTTTGCATTATTCGCCTTAACAAAACTTGAAAGGTGTTTATATGCATAAAATTGAACCCTGCTATCAATAGTCAACTTTTTATCAAAACCCTGGATGACTTTTTGAATTACTTTAGGTCTCCTGCTTGCATTTTTATAAATAATTTCTTGCCCAGCCACACCGGACAATTCAGAATCTAAAATATTTTCAAGTCCCTCTAAGCCAAATCCATCTTTACCAGAAAATCCAACTAAAGTAGCTATTTGTTCCCCTAATGGATAATATCGTTTTTGAAATGATTCAATCTCGATACCAGATATCTTCAGATTTGTAATGCTCTCATATTGAGCAAAATTTAAGTTAGAAAATATTAAAGTTTTTTTATTAATTTGTTTAATCGTATGAAAATCTTTTTTTAAAATAAGAAAATCTTTTAATTTCTTAAAATCGTCTTCTGAAAAATTCTTTAAAGCATATAAATCATATTGATTGATTGATACAGCAAGAGGAAAATCATTTCTATCGAGTATGCTCCCCCGGTTAGCAGGTATTGACCTAGAGGTCTCGAGCATGCTTTCACCTTTAGATTTTAAGAAGTCTCCTTCTATGTATTGAAGACTAACTATTCTAAAAACTAAGATTAGTAAACTCAGAAATAAAAAGATATATATTAGATATGCCCGCCAACTATAGCCAAAGTTATTTTTCATAAGCTATATTTATTGCTTTTGTAATCTCCACCATATGTAATATTTCCTTGGCATGGCGTTCAACTCTAGCTGGAGAACTAAGATGATGGTATTCCGTTTTTAAATTGAAATTTATTTCAGTCAATTTATTGTTTGCGACTTGAAGATAAGCATTATTTTCATGTTCTTGACTAAATTGCCATCTAATTTTTATGGTCTCCAGACACAAGCAAAATAAAATAAAAATATTGATAACTAAAATATAAACAAAAATATCTTTTTTCATAGCTTTGAAAATACCCTCATTACTGCGCTTCTTGAACGAGGATTCATTTTGATCTCATGAGTGGATGGTTTGATTTTCTTTTTGATACATCGATAAGTTTCTTTTACTGAAGTATTAATTGGGATATCTTTTGGTAGTTGTTCAATTTCAGGTTTAAAAAAATTTTTTACAATTCTATCCTCCAGAGAATGAAATGAAATAATTACAACAACCCCGCCCTCTTCAAGCATATTATGGAGCTTCGAAAGCACTATTCTTAAATGATGAAGCTCTTGATTTACATGGATTCTTATTGCTTGAAATGACTTTGTAGCAGGGTGAGTTTTACCAGTTCTTTTGAGCACGGTTTCGATTACTCTTGTTAGCTCAATTGTAGTTTGAATAGGTTTCGTTACTCTAAACTCGACTATCGCTCTGGCAATTTTTCTGGATGCTCTCTCATCGCTGTATTGATATAAGATATCGCTGATCTCTTTTTCAGTCGCGCTATTTAGCCACTCAGCTGCGCTAAAACCGGCAGATGTATCCATTCGCATATCCAACGGGCCATCACTTTGGAAGCTGAAACCTCTTTTTGGATTATCTAAATGAGTTGAGCAAGTTCCGAGGTCCAATAATATCCCATCAAATTTCTGTCGAGGAAACAATGAATCAATTTCAGAATAATTTGAGTGATAAATGCTAAAACGTGAGTCTGTTATATTTTCTTTTCCAAATGAAACTGCTTCTATATCTCTATCAACAGCATGAAGTCTTCCTTGGGGAGATATTCTGTTTAAAACTTCCTGAGAGTGGCTTCCTCTTCCAAAGGTAAGATCTAAATAGGTTCCAGATAAATCATGGAGCAAGAAACCTAATGATTCTTCCAGCAGAACTGGAACATGAAGCATAGATTTAGTCTACTTGCTTTCTCATGAAGGTTGGCACATCAAGGAAATCTATATCCTCTGCAGACGATGTGCCACCTGACTTGACTGATTGATCTATTGGGGGAGTATCTAATCCAACTGGATTAAGTTGCACTGTAGCTCTTCTTGAATTATCAACTGCTAAAGTTGCTGTTTTTTGATTGACACCTGTTGCCACAACTGTGACTAAAAGTTCTTCTTCATCCATTGAGTCTTCCATTACGGTTCCATAAATAATCGTTGCATCATCAGCAGTAAAGTCTCTGATTACAGAATCAACCTCATCAAAATCAGCCATTGTGGGCGATTTTGCGGTGATATTTACCAAAATCCCTCTAGCATCTTTTAGTTCGATATCTTCCAGTAACTCTGAACTTACAGCTTGATTGGCTGCATCAATTCCTCTCTCATCAGCACTTGATTGACCTGTGCCCATCATAGCAATACCTTTTTCTGACATAACTGTTTTTACATCAGCAAAGTCAACATTTATATATCCAGGCTTCATGATAATGTCAGAAATACCTTGAACCGCTCCTTTTAAAATATCATCTGCCTTAGCGAAGGCTTCTTCCATAGATGTCTTTCTGCCTAATATATCCATTAATTTTTGATTGGGTATGGTGATCAAGCTATCAACTTCCTCAACTAGCTCTGCTATTCCTTGCTCCGCCGCAGCTTTCCTTTTATGCCCTTCAAAATTAAATGGTTTAGTTACTACTGCTACTGTTAATGCTCCGAGTTCCTTGGCAATTTCAGCAATGACTGGAGCAGCACCAGTTCCTGTGCCACCTCCCATTCCTGCAGTGATAAAAATCATATCCGCTCCGGATAATAGCTCTTCGATTGCAGCTCTATCTCTTTCTGCTGCTGCCTTTCCTACCTGGGGATCTGCTCCAGCTCCCAAGCCTCTGGTGACATTATCACCAAGCTTTAAAATAGTTGAGCCCTTTGCCCTATCTAATGCTTGAGAATCAGTATTTGCGCAAATAAATTCGGCTCCCTGAATTTCATGATTAATCATATGAATAACTGCATTTCCACCAGCACCACCCACACCAATAACTTTGATCTTGGCTAGTCCTGCGTTTTCTTCAATTATTTCCCAATTCATTTTCTTACCCCTTTAAAAAGATATTGTTTTTAACCGTTCTGGCAATACAACTTCTAAAATTTCAGTAGATAGAGCACCGCCTGTTTGCCTCATTTCCCAGTTTTTGTCATTCCAGACTTCAAATTTATTCCCCATCCCTATCAAAGATACTTTTTCTGCTGTTTTGATTTCTGCATATTCACGAAGCTCGGAAGGTAAGAGAATTAACATTCTCCCTTTGGGATCAAATGAGCTCACGCTAGCATTTCCTAGAATTGTCCATTGTAAGTTTCTTACAATAGGATCAAGGCCCTGCAATGACTGAAGCTCGTTAGATATCGTATTCCAAATTGAGCCTGGATAAATTTTTAATGATGGATATTGAGGGTCTCTTGTAACAACAATACTTTCTTCATTTTGAGAAAGAAGTTGATCTCGGTATTTTGCCGGGATAGCTAGCCTTCCCTTTGCATCTATCGAAATTGTTGTAAAACCGAACATAATGTATGTAAAAAATTAATATCTACACACTTTATACTACATTTAACACACTTTTACACACTTTTTTTAAAAAAACTTGATGAGTTGATCTATAAGCCGGATTCTGTATTAAATGACCATCTATCTAGGCAGTATGTCACCATATTGCTCAAGCAACCTACCCGAATCCTAGGCGAGTAACCTAAACGGATTCCTATTTGGTTTTGCTTCAAAGTGGGGTTTACATTGCCGTATTTGTTACCAAATACGCGGTAGGCTCTTACCCTGCCATTTCACCCTTACCAATTTCTTGGCGGTATATTTTCTGTTGCACTTGCCGTGGACTCACGCCCCCCAGGAATTACCTGGCACTCTACTCTATGAAGTCCGGACTTTCCTCTAACAAATTGCTAGCGGTCATCCGATCAACTCAAATGCATTTTAATACCTTTTAGTACTATTTAGAAATCCTTAACAGAAATTTATATACTTCTTGCTTTGAGAAAGAAGTAATTTTAGCAATTAGTTTTGAGGCCTCTGATGGAGACAAGTAATCTAGAAATGGTAGACAAAAATTTTCATCTAAATCAAGTCCTTCACCAAGAGATGAACCGGAGTAAATAACAATAACAAACTCTCCCAGCAATGGAATCTCATCGCTCTTAATAAGAGCCATCATTTCTTTTATGGTTCCTCTGTAGATTGATTCATATTCTTTGGTCATCTCTCGACAAATTGCTACTTGAGTATCTGGGTTAAGGACCTCAGAAAAAATTGACATTGTGTTGACTATCCTTCTGGCAGATTCAAAAAAAATATTAGTTAAATTAGAATTTTGTAGCTTTATTGCAATTTTTCTTTTAGCCTCATGCTGCTTTGGTAAAAACCCATAAAAGGAAAATTGATCTGAAGGCAAACCTGAGAGAATTAAGGCATTTATAAGAGCAGAAGCACCCGGAAGAACTGTAAAAGTAAGATCCTCTGTTATACATTTTTGAATCAATGGATAGCCTGGATCAGATATCAGTGGCGCCCCTGCATCAGACAACAAGGCAATAGTCTTCCCACTTTTAAGTAATTCTGTGATTTCTTCGCTAGCCTCATTCTCGTTATGCTCATGAAATGATTTGGTTTTTTTTTGAATATCAAAATGCTGCAAAAGTTTTGCCGCAACCCTGGTATCTTCTGCAAAAATATTATCTACTTCCTTCAAAGTATTAATTGACCTCAATGAGAAATCATTTAAATTACCAATGGGAGTACAAATTATATAAAGCATTAATTTAATTAAATGATTTTTAAAAAGAATAAATATTTATTGCATTTTTTAACATTAATTATCTTAGCATCTTGCTCAACAACATCTAAGATTTTAATCCCAAATTCAAATGAGATTCTTATAGGAAATAGCCAAAAAAATTTTGAAGATATTTTTGACTATCAAAGCTACTTTATAGATGACTTAGAAAAAATACAGAAGGCTATTGATAGTCAAAGGTTGAATCAGGAAGAATTAAAAAATGCAAAAATATTAAAAAGAAATTATCAAAAGATTTTATCCAAGAAAGAATATAGACTTGCTGTCAATCTTGACCAGAAATACTCTAAAGAGCTAATAGAATTAGCTTACAAGCTCAATCTTCCTGTAAATATTTTTTGGGCTGAGAGCAAGCAAGTTTCACTCCCAGACAATTTGCTATCACAAAAAATTAATGGATTCTGTTCAAGTCTTTATGAAGATGTTATTTCAGCAATAAAGAAGGAAATAAATAAAGATACTGATCCAATACTAATTATTTACTCAGAAGAATATGAATCCTTAGTTCAAGACTTGGAACCAAATAATAGAAAATTTTTGAAAGTAAAATATAACTCTAGTGATTTTCTAGAATTCTCTGCTGAGGTTTTAGGAATTAATTCAAGCAAAAAAAGATTCAATAAAATTTCTAAAATAAATCCAAATCAAAATCTTAATTTTACTCCTCGACCTAGATATGATTTTAAGCAAATCGTCATTCTGTTAAATCCCAAAGAATATAAATCAATGATTCCGGCTCTTAGATATCATGGAGGAAATAGTTTCAAATATTTAAATTTTATTTCCTCTTTAGAGGCAATAAATGCACCTCTGCAATTATTAGACTATGAAGATTCATGGGCTCCCATATCTGTTTATACAATATCAAAAATACAAAAAGATAATGCAGAATCGCTTGAAAGATATTTAGAGGTAGGCGCTTTAAATGAATGGTTAATATTGCAGGTACTTCAACAAGCTGGAATCCAATCTGCAAAAATTAACGGGATCACAGGTGAGATTATTTATAAATCTAATGGATGTGCTAAAAGAGAGATACCTTTAAAGAAAATTAGTACAAACTTATTCTTATCTTAGTCCCTTTGATCTCTTTCTATCAGAGAAAGGCTGTCCTGAAAACTAGGTCTAGAAAATATTTTGGTTTGATAATCCAATAAAGGTTTTAAATGCCTGTTGAGTGGAAGGTTTATTCCAAGAGAAGGAAGTCTCCATAAAATGGGAGCAAGATAGCAATCAATTAATGAAAAATCCTCGCTCATAAAAAAGTCAAATTCTTTGAAAGTAGGTGCAACGGTGCTTATTTCATTTAGTAGCTCTTCTCTAACAATTAACAGCTCCTTCTCGGATTGCTCCTTTGCAATTAAAGTATCGACCAATGGACACCATTCCTTATCTATCCTTAACATAAGAGTTCTACTGTTTGCCCTTGAGACTGGATATACAGGAAGAAGTGGTGGATGAGGGAAGCGCTCATCAAGATATTCCAGCATGACCCCTGTATCATACAAACCAAGATCTCTATCGGCTAAAATAGGCAAAGTATGGTATGGATTAAGTGCTAACACTTCCTCAGGAGCCTCTTCATTAGAAGTTTCTCTTATTTCACACGCAATATCTTTTTCAGCAAGAACGATTCTTACTCTATGGCTATAATGGTCATCTTTGTCAGAATATAAAATCATACTTCCTCTTTGTTTTTGGTAAAATGCTAGTGATAATCTTTTTGATACTCTCTAAATAGAAGATAGGCAAGTGCTGTAAATACTATAAAAAATAATATTGCATACCAACCCATTCTCTCTCTATCTGCTCTGCTTGGTTCGCCTACATATGTCATAAAATTTACAAGATTAAATATAACCTCATCGAACTCTTGTACAGAAAGATCGCCTGAACCCTCGATGGTTTTAAGATAGCCACACTTTTCTTCAGTAATATCATTGCCCATCTCATCTCTTTTAACTCCGCCATTACTAGCAATGATTGGCACATCCTTGCAAGATAATATTTGCTGACCCTGTATCGAAGCTAAAACATTTGGCATTGCTGCACCAGGGTAAACCATGTTATTTACACCATAAGGCTTTGATGAGTCCTCATAAAAAGTTCTTAAATAAGTATAGACCCAATCAGAGCCATGTAATCTTGTAACAAGCGTTAAATCGGGCGGAGCTATGCCAAACCAAGTTTCAGAAACAGCAGGTTTCATTGAACCGGTCATTCTATCTCCAAGCTTTACATTTGCACCAAAAACTAGATTGTCATTAAAAATATCCTGAGGAATATCTAGGTCTTTTGCAATTCTTCCCCATCGAGAATATTTCAACGAATGGCAACCATAACAATGATTGATATAGGTCAGAGCACCTAATTGCAGTGACTCCATATTATTAAGCTCGGGTTTAAATGAATCGCATTCTCCATAATCACCACATGGCGCACCGACCGCTGCAAAAGCTTCTTGAGAACTAATGAGTAAGAAAGCTATTAATAAGAATTTCTTCATAACCTTTCGGGTACTGGCTTAGTTTTTTCGATAGAAGTATAAATTGGCATTAATAAGAAAAATGCAAAATAAATTATGGTGCCGATGATACTAAGTGTTGTTCTTAAAGCTGTTACAGGTACAGTGCCCAACCATGCCAGCATGAGCCAACTAATAACAAAAATAGTCATTGCTATCTTGCTAAGTCTTCCCTTATACCTAATAGAAGCAGCTTTACTTCTATCAAGCCATGGTACAACAAATAGAATAGCTATAGCAGCACCCATCACTACAAGACCACCAAGCTTATCAGGCACAGCTCTTAACATTGCATAATATGGTGAGTAATACCAAACTGGAGCAATATGCTCAGGAGTGCTTAATGGGTTAGCTTCTTCAAAGTTAGCTAACTCCAGCATATAGCCACCACCTTCGGGAAAAAAGAACATAATAATTGAAAAAACAATGCCGAATATTCCAATAGCTACCAATGCATTCAAAACTTTGTATGGGAAAAATGGAACACTGTCCAATGGAACCCCATCCTCATCTAGATGTTTTTCAATATCCACGCCCTCTGGATTACCTGCGCCAACTTCATGCAAAGCAACCAAGTGCATAAATACCAATGCTATTAATATTAGGGGCAAAGCTACCACGTGCAATGCAAAGAATCTTGAGATGGTTGCACCTGAAATATAGTAATCACCTCTAACCCAAATTTCTAATGACTCACCAATATAAGGAATAGCCCCAAAAAGAGAAATGATAACTTGGGCCCCCCAGTAAGACATTTGACCATATGGCAGAACATATCCTAAGAAACCCTCGGCCATCATTACAAGGTAAATAGTCATACCAAAGACCCAGACTAATTCCCTTGGTTTATGGTAAGAGCCGTATAACAACCCTCGAAACATATGAAGATATACAACAGCAAAAAACATTGAGGCACCAGTAGTATGCATATATCTGATAACCCAGCCGTATTCTATATCTCGCATAATATATTCAATAGAAGCAAAAGCGCCCTCTTCAGTATTCTCATATCCAAACATCAACCATATTCCTGAAACGATTTGAATAATTAAAACTACTGATGCCAAAGCACCAAACATATACCAGAAATTTACCTTTTTGGGGACAGGATGTTTTGATAAATGGCGTTCATATGTATTAAGGATAGGTAAACGAGCGTTAATCCAATTAAAAAATCCTAATGATTTTTGGGTCATTATGCAGTGCCTCTCTCTTCCCCTATTGTTAATATACTTCCGTCAAAATAATGTGGCGGAACCTTTAAGTTAGTTGGAGCAGGAACTCCTTTGAATACTCTTCCAACAATATCAAACATTGATCCATGGCAAGGACAGAAAAATCCACCAACCCAAGACTCATCCCAAGGCTGAGATTCCATTTCAGGATAATACTTTGGAGCACATCCCAAATGTGTGCAAACTCCTGCAATTACGGTATATTCGTTTGAGGTTGATCTTGTTGGATTAACATCTCTATAAGGTTCTTCAATCTTTAGTGAGCTTGGATCATCTAGCTTGGATTCAACTTTTGAAAGACTTTCCAAAGCTTCTTTGCTATGTCGGATAACAAAAACTGGTTGTTTTCTCCAGGAAACTTGAATTTTTTGTCCAACCTGCATTTTTGAGACATCAACTCTTACTGGACCACCAACTGCTTTAGCTTTTGCACTTGGATTCCAGGAAGCAACAAAGGGAACAACTGCGAATGATGCACCAACTGCACCGACAGCTGAGGTCATACCTATAAGTACTTTTCTTCGCGTGGTAATTTTTTTTTCCATTAAAACCTATATTGGGATGAACGGTAATATTTAAATATAAGAAATTAACGCTTGGAAAATTGAGAGCTTTTTCTTGCTTTCTTTAATCCTGGCTTTTTCCTCTCTACTTTTCTATCATCTCTTGTCAAAAACCCTGCAGATTTTAGCTGTGGTCTTAAACTTTCATCAAATTCAAGTAAAGCTCTTGAAATGCCATGTCTGATAGCTCCAGCTTGACCAAAGCTTCCACCACCCTTAACCATAGCTTTGATATCTACCTGCTCATCAAGTTCTGTTAATTTTAGTGGTTGCATGACCAACATTTGAGCCACTTGTCTGCCAAAGTAATGAGATAATTCCTTATTGTTAACTAGTATTTTCCCCTTGCCTTTTGATAAATAAACTCTAGCTGATGAAGTTTTCCTTCTTCCGGTTGCGTAATGGATTGCTGCACTCATAGTTTTGGTTCCCAGATTTGAGGTTCTTGTGATTCATGAGGATGATTTTCACCCTTGTATACTTTGAGTTTTTTAAACATTTGCTTTCCCAGTTTATTTTTTGGAAGCATGCCTTTAACAGCCTCCTCTATAATATATTCAGGCTTATCTTCGATAATATCTTTAAAAACTTTGGTCTTTAGCCCACCAGGATAAAGTGAATGAGTGTAATATTTTTTGTCGTCAAACTTTTTTCCTGTGACTTGAACTTTTTCAGCATTAATCACTACAACATAGTCTCCACCATCAGTATGTGGCGTAAAGGTAGGTTTATCTTTGCCTCTGATTCGATCAGCTATTTTTGTGGCCAAACGGCCTAGAATTTTATCGGAAGCATCAATAACATACCAATCATGTTGAGCGTCTTCTTTTCTGAGTGAAAGAGTTTTCATTACTTTTTATGTTTAAAGAAAAAAATTAGATGCGAATGTTAATGTTTAAGCACTATTTAATCAATATTTTAATTCATTTAGTTTGGTTTTTCTCTAAATTTTGAAGATATTTTGTAGTTGTTATCTGATGAAGCCTGCTTTCAGTCCGAACCCATAAATGAAGCAGCTGATCTCCAGAATATAAGTTATTTATTAAATTTGGATCATAGAACAGTTTTAATTTCTGTTTTTCTTGATATGCAATATCAACAAAACTAATAAATCTTCTCAATTTATCAATTTGATCATCAGTGCATGAATGAAAGTTATTGATAAAAACCCATTCAAATTTTTTTACAATCTCAATAAAATCTTTGCTTGCACATGGCGATGAAAAAAAATCATCAAAAGAAAGCCATAAAATTTTCTCCGAACAACCTAAACAATTAAATATTCTGTTGCTGATTGAAAATTTTGTTGTATTGGTAATTTCTGAATTAAATGTTCTTTGCAAGAAGTCTCTAACACTTATATCGCTATTTTTATCATTAGCAGAGCTATCAAAATGCGCAATTTCTCGTAATCTGTAATCTTCAGTGCCTAAAAGATGATGAATAAAAAAATTATTGTTTATAAAATTAATAGTTTTTAAAAATTTTACTCTCTGAAGACCATTTTTATAAAGATCATCTGGATGAGAATTAGATGTGATCATTAATCTTGTTCCCTTGACGGTTAATGATTCTATTAAAGTTCCTATGATCATTGCATCTGCAATGTCCTCAATTTGGAATTCATCTAAAAAAATCATTTTATAATCTATAGAAAGACTCTTAACAACCATCAATAGTGGGTCACTATTTCCTGAAAAATAAGATAATTTTTTATGCACAAGTTGCATAAATTCTACAAAATGAAATGTGCCTGAATTAGAAAAGTAATGATCATTAATAGCCTGAAGTAACATTGTTTTACCTCTTCCAACAGGACCATAAAGATACAAATTACCAATTAAATTATTTTTAGAAAAAAATAATTTTGGCTTCAGTTTTGAATCAATAGAAATAAATTCTTCCAAGAATGAAGCCTGGGCATTATCAAGAACTATGCCTTGAGTTGAAAAATACTCTAGTACAACTTTTATATCCTTCATATTATTGATTTAATGGACACATGAGACTTTTTAATAACAAGCTTTCGAGAATAAATTTTTTAATCTTGATTTGTATTCTGACATATCTTTATGCAAATATGTCGAATGAGGATGCTTATGTAGAAGCAATTTTAAAGGCATCTCCTTCTGTTATTAATATAAGCTCTAAAAAAAATAATGGGACTAGACTATTTAATGGCGGAGCTAAAAATGCAGTCGTCGGTTCTGGAATTATTATTTCTAATGATGGGTACATTATTACTAACCTGCATGTAATTGAAGGTACAAGAATCGTTGAAGTAGAAATGGATAGTGGTCAGGTTTATCCAGCATCTTTGATTGGCTTTGATCAAAGATCTGATCTTGCGGTGATTAAAATTAATCCTGAGGTTAATTTAACGCCTATTGAGGTATCAAATAGCGCATCAGTACAAGTGGGTGATCAGGTAATTGCAATTGGAAATGCATTTGGGCTTGGTAAAACTTTTACCAGTGGAATTATTAGTGCTACTGGAAGAGATTATGGAAATCCATATCTTGAACTGATTCAGACTGATGCTGCAATTAATCCCGGGAATTCTGGAGGTGCTTTAATTAATCACAAAGGTAATCTTATCGGAATGAATACAAAAATTTTTTCAAAAACTGGTTCTTACGCTGGGATTGGTTTTGCTCTTCCGGCTAATAAAATGATAGAAGTTGCCTCAGAGATTATTCAATATGGCTCAGTCAAGAAATCATGGGTTGGAGATTTTAGAGTTAAAGTTAAAAGATTCCTGTTAAATAACAAGCCAACTTATGGCCTGGAAATTCTAGAACTTAATAATTATGGGCCTCTTTTTAACGATGGAAATATAAAACCAGGCGCAATTATATTATCAGTTAACGATAAGCCCCCTTCATGGGAAAATTTAACTTATGCCCTCAATAATTCCTTTCCTGGAGATGAAATTAGCTTTCAAATTTTACAAGATTCCAAAATGCAGAATTTCTCAGTCGTAACAGAAGGTATTCCTGATCAATAAACCTCAATATAAGGGCATGAGATAACTATAACAACTCTGAGAAATTAATCGTCTTTCCAATAGGGCTCTCGTTTTTCTAAAAAGGAGGCAATGCCCTCCTTTGCATCATCTGCAAGTGTGTTTTCAGTCATTACCTGTGAAGTATAATCATACGCATCAGATAGAGTCATTTCATATTGTCTATAAAAAGCTTTCTTACCAACTCTTATGGTTGATAGAGACTTAGTCGAAATTTGATTGGCAAGTGACATAACAGAAGCATATAGATTTTCTTCTGGAACATAATCATTAATTAGAGATATTCTTTTTGCTTCAGCAACATCAATCATGTCTCCTGTAAGAAGCATTTTCATAGCGTCTTTTCTACTAACATTTCTGGACAGGGCAACCATTGGAGTAGAGCAAAATAAACCTATGTTTACTCCTGGTGTTGCAAATTTTGAAGAATCTGATGCTATTGCCAAGTCACAACTTGCCACTAATTGACAGCCAGCAGCAGTTGCAATTCCATTAACCTCAGCTATAACTGGTTTTGAACAATTTACGATCATTTGCATCAATGAAGAGCATAAATTAAAAAGATCTAAAAAATATGCCTTACCCTCATCTTCATTTTTTCTGGCTTCGGTTATGTCCTTTAAGTTATGCCCTGAGCAAAAAACATCACCCACTGCAGAAATAATTATGACTTTAACTGAATCATCTGATGATGCTTTGATCAAATGCTTTTTTAGTTGCTTCATCATATCTTCTGAGAGAGCGTTTTTATTGTTAGGGTCATCTAATACTAAGCGAAGAATACTCGCCTTACTTTGATCAATCTTTAAAATCTCTTTTTTGTTTTCATTCATAATTTATTTTATTTTTTCAAGAATTTTTTTTGGGCATTTATTCATAACCACTGTTAAGCCTACATTTTTAGCAATAGATTCTACCTCTTTACTATAAAGTCCCTCTTGCATCCACAAAATTTTGGCTTTAATTTTTATTGTTTCATGAGCAATGCTTGGGATATGTTCTATTGCTCGAAATACATCTACCATATCAATTTTTTCCTCTATAGCTTCAAGGTTTTCGTAGCACTTTTGACCGAGAATTTTAGTATTGGCTAAATTAGGGTTGACTGGAAAAATATCAAAACCATAGTCTCGAAGAAATTTCATAACTTTGTAGCTATCTCTCTTTGGATTAGAGCTAGCCCCAACTACTGCAATTGATTGAACATCATCGAGTATTGATCTTAAATTACGATGATTCAATTTTTTCTATTTAAAATATGAAATTATTCTTGCCGCACTCTTTTCGCAGCTGGGGCCCATTAAATGAACTCCATCAATACACGGCAGATCCATAATTTTTTCTATCAACTCTTGGCAGATTTGTTCTCCAGTTTCTGCAGGTGATTCACTTGCCTCTAATCGATTAAGTATTTCATCAGAGATGTTTACACCCCATAAATTTTTTCTCATCCAATCACCTTGTTTAGCGGATTTTAATGGACCCATTCCAATGATCACCTTGCAACTATCAAAGGAGCCTTGAGCATTTAATTTTTCTGAATATTGTTGAATTACATCATAATCAAAACAATATTGAGTTTGAATGAAACTAGCCCCCTTCTCTATCTTCACAACTAATTTTTCTAGCGCGTCTGGCTTTGAGATTTGAGAATATAAATCATCCGCTGCACCAGAAGATATTGGTAAAGGATTTTTAATAGAAGTTCCATCAGACAAAGTTCCTCCTGATAAAACCTTGCATAATTCTATTAACCCATTTCCATTAAATTCATTTACGACTGCTGGTCCATTCTCATCAGGCTGGTCTCCACTTAAACAGAGAACCTTATCTATTCCAACAGACAGAGCGCCCAGCAAAACAGATTCCAAAGCAATCTGATTTCTATCTCTGCCAGTTAGCTGCAAGATAACGTCTAGGCCTCTTCTTTTAATCTCTGAGGCAACTAATAAGCTGTTTAAACGACTCTTACAGTTTGGTGAATCTGTTACATTCACAGCATCAGCTATACCAATGAGCTCATTAACTTGGTCAACACATCCAGCTAAATCTGTAGTGACCTGAGGAGTTGTTTCAGATGTAAATATGAAATCACTGGTATTAAACATTTTTATTTCTCCTGCAAAAATATTGAAAACAGAAAAGTATTTATAAATCAACAATGTTGATACATTTGAATATGATAATTGTTTCTGAAGAAATCGCTACTAATGAGGCAGTCTTGTGATATTGGCGCCAAGATATGATAGCTTTTCTTCAATTCGCTCATAGCCCCTATCGATATGATAAATGCGATCTACAATCGTCTCGCCGTTGGCACAAAGTCCTGCTAATATTAAGCTTGCAGATGCACGCAGGTCTGTTGCCATTACCGGAGCACCATTCAGAGAGCTAACTCCCTTAATAAATGCATTGCTGCCTTTGACTGTGATATCACAACCCATTCTGTTTAGTTCCTGCACATGCATAAACCTATTTTCAAATACATTTTCTGTTACAACCGAAGAGCCTTTAGATAATGCATTCAAAACAGTAAATTGTGCCTGCATATCTGTTGGAAACCCCGGAAATGGGGCTGTAGAAATATCTACGGGCAAAATATAATCTTCCTTCATGGTCAGCTGAATATAATTATCACCGATACTTATCGAGGCCCCGCTTAATTTCAATTTATCTAAAATATTATTCATGCGGGGAGCTTCAATATTTGAAATAGTTACATCACCGCCAGTTATAGCTGCAGCAATTAGATAAGTTCCAGCCTCTATTCTATCGGCCGGAATTAAAAATTCTGTCCCTTTAAGATCATCAACACCATCAATAATAATTTCATCAGTCCCTGCTCCATTAACTTTGGCCCCCATAGCATTAAGAAAGTTAGCTAAATCTTCAACCTCAGGCTCTTTAGCAACATTTCTTAAAACCGTTTGACCTTTCGCAAGAACCGCAGCCATCATAATATTTTCAGTTCCAGTCACAGAAACACCAGGAAAGTTAATTTCACAACCAATTAATTTTTTTGCAGTTGCTTCAATATAACCATTTTTTAAAACAATCTTTGCTCCGAGTTTCTCTAAAGCATCCAAATGAAAATCAACTGGTCTTGTTCCAATCGCACAGCCACCCGGAAGCGCGATTCTTGCAAAACCATGACGAGCTACAAGAGAACCTAGGACTAAAATAGAGGCACGCATAGTTTTTACAAGCTCATATCTAGCCTCAAAGTCATGTAATTTAGATGTGGAAATTATAAAATCCATGCTCTCATTCAGAGTAATGTCTGCCCCCATTGAACCTAAGAGCTCAAACATGGTTGTGATATCTTGAAGGTATGGCAAATTTTTAAAAGTAATAGGTTGATCGCTTAATATCGTTGC